>OLQC01000097.1_pt1 | contig 95041 bp, 86 predicted proteins | sample 1672471 | NCBI WGS metagenome assembly OLQC01 (sample SAMEA3136689, study PRJEB25190) | human gut metagenome | biome: human gut; feature: human-associated habitat; material: faeces | place: Austria | collected 2013 | reverse complement strand
AGCTGGCCGCCCCGGTGTCCCACATCTGGTACTTCAAGGGCATCCCGTCCCGCATGGGCCTGCTGCTGGACCTGTCCCCCCGGATCCTGGAAAAGGTCCTGTACTTTGCCGCCTATATCGTCACCGACCCCGGCTATGCCCCCCTGGTGAAGAACCAGATCCTCTCCGAGAAGGAGTACCGTGAGCTGCGGGAGAAGTATGAGGACGATTTCGACGCCGGCATGGGCGCCGAGGCCGTGAAGAAGCTGCTGGCCGACATCGATCTGGAGCAGCTTTCCGTCCAGCTGCGCGAGGAGCTGCACCACGCCTCCGGCCAGAAGAAGGCCCGGATCGTCAAGCGCCTGGAGGTCGTGGACGCCTTCCGCATCTCCGGCAACAAGCCGGAGTGGATGATCATCGACGTGCTGCCGGTCATCCCCCCCGAAATTCGCCCCATGGTCCAGCTGGACGGCGGCCGGTTTGCCACCTCCGACCTGAACGATCTGTATCGCCGGGTCATCAACCGCAACAACCGCCTCAAGCGCCTGATCCAGCTCTCCGCCCCCGACATCATCATCCGCAACGAGAAGCGGATGCTCCAGGAGGCTGTGGACGCCCTGATCGACAACGGCCGCCGCGGCCGTGCCGTCACCGGCGCCAACAACCGCGCCCTGAAGTCCCTGTCCGATATGCTGAAGGGCAAGCAGGGCCGCTTCCGTCAGAACCTGCTGGGCAAGCGTGTCGACTACTCCGGCCGTTCCGTCATCGTGGTCGGCCCTGAGCTGAAAATTTATCAGTGCGGCCTGCCCAAGGAGATGGCCATTGAGCTCTTCCGCCCCTTCGTGATGAAGAAGCTGGTGGAGGACGGCCTGGCCAACAACATCAAGTCCGCCAAGAAGATGGTGGACCGGGGCCGCGCCGAGGTCTGGGATGCGCTGGACTTCATCATCAAGGAGCACCCCGTGATGCTCAACCGTGCGCCTACCCTGCACCGCCTGGGCATCCAGGCCTTCGAGCCGGTGCTGGTGGAGGGCCGCGCCATTAAGCTGCACCCCCTGGTTTGTACGGCATTCAACGCCGACTTCGACGGCGACCAGATGGCCGTCCACGTCCCCCTGTCCGCCGAGGCCCAGGCAGAGGCCCGCATCCTGATGCTCTCCGCCAACAACCTCCTGCGGCCCCAGGACGGCGGCCCTGTTACGGTTCCTACCCAGGATATGGTCCTGGGCTCCTACTACCTGACCTACGAGAAGGACGCCCCCGCCGACCCCGCCTATATCTATCCCACGGTAGAGGCCGCCGCGGCTGCGGTGGAGGCCGGGACCGTCAGCGAGAGCGACCACATCTGGATCGACACCCCCGACCGTCTGCTGCCCACCTCCGGCTATGAGGCCTGCCGGGCCAACGCCGCCGGGGAGGAGGCCAAGGAGGTCCTGCACGCCTTCGCCAGCCCCGCCGAGGCCCGCCTGGCCTACGACGAGGGCCAGCTGGAGCTGCACGTGCCCATTCTGGTCCGCATGACCGCCACCGTGAACGGCGAGGAGCGCACCAAGCTGGTGCGGACGACGGTCGGCCGCCTGATTTTCAACGAGGGCATCCCTCAGGACCTGGGCTTTGTGGACCGCGAGGACCCCGAAGCCTGCTTCGACCCGGAGATCAACTTCGTCTGCGGCAAGAAGCAGCTGGGTAAGATCATCGACAAGTGCATCATCCGCCACGGCTTTACCCAGTCCGCCGAGGTCCTGGATATCATCAAGGCCCGCGGCTACCACTACTCCACCCTGGGCTCTCTGACGGTCTCCATCTACGATATGACCGTCCCCCAGAAGAAGTATCCCCTGATCCGCGAGACGGAGCAGGAGATCGTGAAGATCGAGAAACAGTTCAAACGCGGCTTCCTGACCAACGACGAGCGGTATCGCCTGGTCGTTAAGGCCTGGGAGCAGACCACCAAGGACGTCACCGAGGCCCTGCAGGCCGGTCTGGATCGCTACAACCCCATCTTTATGATGGCCGACTCCGGCGCCCGTGGTTCTATGGCTCAGATCCGTCAGCTGGCCGGCATGCGTGGCCTGATGGCTGACACCTCCGGCCGGACCATCGAGATCCCCATCAAGGCAAACTTCCGTGAGGGCCTGTCCGTTCTGGAATACTTCATCTCCTCCAGAGGCGCCCGGAAGGGCTTGGCCGATACCGCGCTGCGTACCGCCGACTCTGGTTATCTGACCCGCCGTCTGGTCGATGTCTCCCAGGAGGTCATCATCCGTGAGCACGACTGCGGCACCACCGAGGGCATCACCGTCCGCGAGATCAGCGAGAACGGCCAGGTCATCGAGCCCTTTGCCGAGCGTCTCAAGGGCCGCTATCCCGTCAGCGACGTGGTGGATCCCACCACCGGCGAGGTCCTCTTCGACAAGGACCACATGTTCACCATGGACGACGCCAAGGTCCTGGAGGACAAGGGCATTCACGAGCTGAAGATCCGCTCCGTCCTGACCTGCCGCGCCCGCCAGGGTGTCTGCTCCAAGTGCTACGGCGTGAACCTGGCCATCGGGGAGCCGGTGGGCGAGGGCGAGGCCGTCGGTATCATCGCGGCCCAGTCCATCGGCGAGCCGGGCACCCAGCTGACCATGCGTACCTTCCACACCGGCGGCGTCGCCGGCGGCGACATCACCCAGGGTCTTCCCCGTGTTGAGGAGCTGTTCGAGGCCCGCAAGCCCAAGAAGATGGCCCAGTTGGCCGAGATCAGCGGCCGCGTGACCATGGAAGAGAGCAAGCGCATCACCATCTGCAACGTGACCATCACCGCCGACGACGGCGAGGTGGTCAGCTACGCCCTGCCGTACAGCGCCGGTATCCGCTGCAAGGACGGCGACTGGGTCAACAAGGGCGACCAGCTGACCGAAGGCGCACTGTCTCCCCACGAGGTCCTGCGCATCCGCGGCGTCTCCGCCGTCCACGACTACCTCATCCAGGAAGTCCAGAAGCCCTACCGTCAGCAGGGCGTTGACATCAACGACAAGCACATTGAGATCATTGTGCGCCAGATGATGCGGAAGGTCCGCATCGAGGAACCCGGCGATTCTCAGCTGCTCTCCGGCTCCACCGTGGAGGTCATGGAGTATCTGGACGCCAAGGAGGCCATCGAGGCCCGCATCGCTGCCGGCGAGACCCGCGAGGACGGCAGCGAGCTGGTGGTGCCCACCGCCACCACCCTGCTCATGGGTATCACCAAGGCCTCTCTGGCCACCGACTCCTTCCTGTCTGCCGCTTCCTTCCAGGAGACGACGAAGGTCCTGACCGAGGCTGCGATCAAGGGCAAGGTGGACCACCTGATCGGCCTGAAGGAAAACGTCATCATCGGTAAGCTCATCCCCGCCGGTTCCGGCCTGTCCATGTACCGCCAGGTCAACCCGCGCGACGAGGAAGAGGAGCAGCCTAAGACCGGCTATGCCGCCGTGGCGGCCGCGATCCAGGAGAACCAGGATCCCCAGGAGGGCCTGGAGCCTGAGGAGGCCCCGGAGGAGGCAGATCTGCTGCCCGACGAGGACGCAGAGGAGGACGAGGGCGACGAGATCCTGTCCATCAGCCTGGACAACGACGAAGACAGCGAGGACTAATCTCCCTAGAGGACTGATCTTCCTGTTTGCACAGCACAAAACGGCTGCGGGCAACCGCAGCCGTTTTTCTACCGGGGCGTGCACAGAGCGTTCGATCCACTTGGAGTGGGTGGATTGCAATATTTCCCCCGGATATGCTATACTATATCGAATGGAAACACCGTCCCACCGAGGACGGGAGAGGAGGGTTCCATGGAGGCATTTCAGGCGCTCAGCGCCAAACTCAGCCAGATCCCCGGCTTAGAGGTCCGGGCACACGAGCCGATGGCCCACCACACCACGTTTCGGGTGGGCGGCCCGGCGGCGCTCATGGCCCTGCCCAAGCGCCTGGAAGAGCTGTCCGCCGTCCTGCGGGCGGCGGCAGAGGCAGGCATCGTGCCCTTTTTTCTGGGCAAGGGGTCCAATCTGCTGGTGGCCGACGAGGGCGTGGACCGCTTTCTCATCAAGCTGGCCGGGGGCCTGACCCGCTTGGAGCGGGACGGGGAGACCGGCCTGTATCTCGGCAGCGGCCTTTCCCTGGCCCAGGCGGCGAACTTTGCCGCCGGGTGCGGGCTGACCGGCCTGGAATTTGCCCACGGCATCCCCGGCACCGTCGGCGGCGGCGTGTTTATGAACGCCGGAGCCTATGACGGGGAGATGGCCCAGGTCATCGACTGGGTGGACTGCCTGGACGAGACAGGTGCGGCCCATCGCTTGGGGAAAGACGAGCTGAAGCTGGGCTATCGCACCAGCGTCTTTTCCCAACTGCCCTGGAGCATCGTGGGGGCACACCTCACCTTGACCACGGGCGACGAGACCGCCATTCGAGAAAAAATGGCGGACCTGGCCCAGCGCCGCCGGTCCAAACAGCCCTTGGAATACCCCAGCGCGGGCAGCACGTTCAAGCGCCCTGTGGGGCATTTTGCCGGGGGGCTGATCGAACAATGCGGCCTGAAAGGGACCAAGGTCGGCGGAGCGCAGGTCTCGGAGAAGCACGCGGGCTTTGTCATCAACGCCGGGGGGGCCACCTGCCGGGACATTCTGGCCCTCATCCGCCTGGTGCGGGCCACGGTGTTGGAACAGACCGGCGTGACCCTGGAGCCGGAGGTCCGGCTGCTGGGCTGCGCCCTGGACGAGGAATCGTAACAAAGGAGACGAAAAACCATGAACGATCACTTTTTTGTTCTGATGTATGCCACCAGCGGCGAAGAGCGGAACGTCACGCGCTTTGCCAGTTACACCAACGTGCAGGACGTGGTAGACATGGTGAACGACTGGCTCACCAAATGCTGCTACATGGACTGCTACCTGCCCGGCGAGCAGGAGGAGGCACTGAAAGCCCAAAACGGCGGCGAGCTGCCCGAAACGGCATTCCAGTGCCCGGAGGTCAAGACTCCGGCGGACCTGGAGAAATACAACGGCTTTTATGACTACGAGAGCCTGGGGATGTTTAACCTCTTCCTGACGCCGGTCTATGATACGGCCACGGCCAAGAAGTTCTGCGGCAGCATGAACAAGGAGTTCGGCATTGACCAGGAATACAGCGACCGGGCCGACCAGATGCTGGGGCACATGGATACCCTGGTGAAGTCCTTCGAGGAGCCGGGGACGGATTACGCCGCGGCGGAGGAGGCCATCCGCACCTTCCTGATGCAGGGCGGGTTCAGCCTGTTCGACGATTTCGGGGAGGAAGTGCCGGACACCATCGTCATTCCCGCCGGTGGGTTCCAGAAGATCGACGACCCGACGGTCTAAAAGAGAATCATTCCATTTGTGCGTAAAAACGGCAAGACCACTGAGACGCGGTGGCCTTGCCGTTTTTATCAATTGAACTGCGATGAGAAAATCGGAACAAAATTTTTCGACAAAAAAACAGAGAATCCGACCAGACAGACACAGGGTGTCCACCATGCGTGATATGATAGGGTCAGCAATCAGGGTTCTTCAAAGAGGAGGAACTTGTAGGGCGGGACCTCCAACACCGTGGCGATGTCAAAGAGCGTGTCCAGCGAGACGGCTTTGAGAATATTGGGTGCCTCCACATGGCCGATGTAGGCCGGGGAGCGGTCGATGCGTTCGGCCAGCTGCTCCTGCGTGAACCCGCGCAGGCGGCGGTAGTAGGCGATTTTCAGGCCGATCTGACGGTACTGCTCGGCGTAAGTCGTTTTCACTGGTGATCCCCCCGTTTCACCTACTAATGGTACCCAATCGTGTCAGGAATTGACATGCTATCAAAAGTAGAGTATACTATCTTACAGATAGGAAACTATATCAGGAGAGGAAGAGTGACGTGGACGATCAGTGTCTCTCGGAGGCCAAAACAGACCGCGTGTTGGCCATTTATTCCCGCCTGGTCGGCGGTGCCGTCTTGAACAAAGCCGACCTGGCCCAGCAATTTCATGTGACCCAGCGAAGCATCCAGCGTGACATCGAGTCCCTGCGATGTTTTTTTGCAGAGCAGGAACTGCCGCAGGACATCGTCTACGACAAGCGCAGCCGGGGCTACCGGCTGATCGACAATGCCCAGAAGAAGCTGAGCAACAGCGAGGTCCTGGCCGTCTGCAAGATCCTTTTGGAGAGCCGCTCGATGGTCACAGACGAGATGATGCCCCTGCTGGACCGTCTCATCGACTGCTGCGTTCCCGAACAGAACAAAGCCATCGTCCAAAGCCTGGTGGCCAATGAGCGCTTTCACTACGTCCCGCCCCACCACGGCAAGCACCTGCTCAACGGCCTCTGGGAGATCGGCCAGGCCGTCCGCAACCACCAGGTCATGGAGATCCAGTACGAGCGGATGAAGGAGCCCAAGCTCGTCACCCGCCGGGTGGAGCCGGTGGGGATCATGTTCTCGGAGTACTACTTCTACCTCACGGCCTTCCTCCAAGATGTAGACCGCAAAACCGAGTTTGAGAACGAGGGGGACCTCTTTCCCACCATTTACCGCATCGACCGCATCCGTGCCTTCCAAGTCCTGGACGAGCATTTTCACGTCCCCTACAAAGATCGCTTTGAAGAGGGGGAGTTTCGCAAGCGGGTCCAATTCATGTACGGCGGCAAGCTCCAAAAAATTCGCTTCCGCTATACCGGGCCTTCGCTGGAGGCCGTGCTGGACCGTTTGCCGACCGCGAAAGTCCTGGCAGAGGACGACGACGGCTGGGACGTAGAGGCGGAGGTGTTTGGAAGCGGGGTTGAGATGTGGATGAGGAGCCAAGGGGACTATTTATATAAAGTTGAACGGGTATGATACTCGGATTTGAAAGACTTAAGAACGACATAGGAGAATGAAAAATGAAAAAGTATATCGCTCTGTTTTTGGCTCTAATCATGAGTTTGTCTCTGTGTGCTTGTGGTACTTCTAACACTACGTCCAGTAAGGCTACTGATGACAATGGTAGCTTGAACGCCCCTAATATTTCGGATAGCACTAAGGAGGATAAAGGTACTACCGTTGATTCTGAAGATCCTGCCGATTTGTCTAACGGTCGTGAAGTTCTGAGTTGCTTCAAGAAAACTGAGGTATGCGATACATCCACTATGCTGGGCGGGATTTTAGCTGACTACGCTTCGTATACGGATGATACTATGCCTACCTATGAAAGCGTATTCGATAATATGCTGACTGATGCAGAGTACGGTTATGACGAGGAATCAACCAGCATTAGCGTTACCGGCGACTTGGATGTTGCTTCTCTACGTACACTGATGAAGTTCACCTGCTACATTGATGACTACGATCCCTTCCAAGGATATGATACACTAGCCTTCGATGGATGTTGGTATGTGTATAAGATCAACAGTACCACGAACGGCATCGAAGGTGGAGCATCTATTGCTATCGCTGATACATATGGTGAGGATTTTGATTATTGGTGGGACGTCATCATTGTTTGTTCTGAAATGAAGAACGGCCACATCGATTGGGATTCTGCATATGATATTATGGATGCATATATGCAAGCTTGTAGCTATTTAGACTGATGACAAATAAAGCCCGGATATATCCCGGGTTCAGCGTGTCAAAAAAGCCTCACAGAGTTTCACGCCCGCAGGCGCGAAATAGAGACTAATCATTAATGAGGAGAACTATCATGCGGGTGAAAATCAGTAAAGAACTGAAACAACTTTACGACACATCAAAAAAAGAGCCAGAGTATTCACTACAATTTATTGCAGATAGTATGGACCCGGATTGTTGTGCGGCTGCTGCTGTGCTTGTCCAGAAATTTTCGATAAGTGACGATGTATGTGAAATTGCAATCAGTGACCATCTTGTTGAAGTCCTAAAACAAGAGCTAAATTTGGGAGAAATAAGCAATATGCTTCTCGAAGCGCTCCTTTGGGTTGCGATTTTATTTCCGGAGGTGTGAGATGAATACAGATGCGGAACAGATTTATTTAAAATCCATCCAAGCACTGGATCAGATGATGTCTGCCAATGCGGATGAAATGGCGGGCTGGTCCGAGTTTGATTACACGCAGATTAACGACATACCTTCAAACCTAGATGCTTATGATTATTGCTTTTCGATAGCCATTGGGATGGCAGGGTCCTTTATATCTACAAGCAAGGAATTAGCTAGGTATTTGGAGGAAATACACAAGGTTGCCAGCGAGAGTGGAAACAATCCAGATTTCTTACAAAAGGTATTGGGCAAACTACTTCACCATAAGGGCGACGCAATAGATCAAGTTGATGCGACGTTTATTACTCGCGGTGGCGATAATGCATACGGCCTGTTCCATCGCCTCTTATGGGGGCACGATATTCTAAGTTTTAAAGGAGACAATCCATTTTATCTGATGGTTAAGCAGACTGGGGTCAGGGGAATCTTACAGGCACTCCAACATCTAACAGCTGACACAATGTCCAGCCAAGGATTGCCGATTCCCGGCTCATCTCTACTAGATTACACAAAAGACAACGGGAGAACGTCAAACTACTTGATAAATCTGTGTCAAGGCCTATCTGAAGAATCTACGGGAGCCAAAAACAACGCAGAAAAAATATACTCTCACATGTTTACGATTCGCGCACAGGACATAATGGGCGGTGCGGCTGTTGGGATTCTTTCAAAAGTCTACTACCTTATCCGTGGCTACGAGGATAAGATTAGAAAAGCGCAATTTGATTTGGTCGCATATTCGGTTAGCTTTTTTACACAAGCAATCATAGGCGCAGTCAAGCAAAGCGGTGTTCCCTACATCAATATCCCGTTGCTTTGCACTACATTAAAACATCTGGTACAACTATACATTCTCAGCGGTAAAGAAACGAAAGGGCTTGAACGGCGAACGGATGAACTGGTTGAGCAAGGAAATCACCTGGAAGCGATGGTACTGGAAACCGGTGGAATGCTTCAAATATATGAAAGCGCAGATGATTTTATCTTCCGTATGGAGCGAGCAGAAGAAACCGTTGATGATTTGGTTGATTTTTTTGAGAAGGAGTAGAGAAAATGCCAGTTCCAATAATTATACCAGTTCTTGCGGCGTTGCTTGGTGGCGCGACAGTTGGCGCACTTTCACGTCAACCGGAAATCAACAGCCTGCAAGCACAAGTCAGAAAACTTCAATCAGAAGTTGAACGATTACAAAATGTGATTCGTATGCAAGATCGACAAATCAAGCAACTGTTGGTACAGTATAAAGGACTGAAGGCATATCAGTTCAACGCTCGCAATAAAGCAAGAAACTATACCCGCGGTGCACTTATTTTCCAGTATGCATATAAGGAGTATTTGGAACTCCTGATGCACAGTGTTGACACTGGAATGGTTAAGCTTTCACAAGAGGAGACGATTTTCTTTAACATATTCGATAAAGTCATTGAGGGACAGAATGTCAGTGATAGCGAGAAAGAAGCTATCAAAGAGTACATCCTGTACCGCTATAAGACTCGAATTGACAATTTGCAGGAATGCGATTGTAACAGTATGGTAGAAAGGTTGAGGGATTATCGTGATTAAACTGATCTTTAAAGTGATTTGGAAAGTGATTACATACTTGGTCGCAGCTGCTATATTGGGCGTAATTATTAGCGCAATCTTTTCTCCTGTGGCTGGTGTAATTGTTGCTGCTCTCGGTGTTCTCGGAATTGTTCCCACAATCAAAGAAGAAATGATGAAGGAAGATATTCCAAAGTACAGAGAGGAGCGAAAGCGTAAGAAACTTATGAATGATGATGGAAAGTCATTTGGAATGCGGCGTGACGTGGATGTAGAGAATATGGGATTTGATAGTATGATAAGCAGAGGAAATATGCTCGGCGATAAACCAAATGAAAAATAAAGCATCCAGGCTGTAGCTCACAGCAGATTGAATAATAGGTGGTATTCAATAAAGCAGACAATCCCCCATCTAAGTGAAATTCCGCTTAGATGGGGGATTGCTGCATGGTGACTCCGTCACCCCCGATCCCCCTTGCGCATAGAATGGCAGCGTAGGGAAGGAGGCGGTCTGCATGAAATGGATGGACCGGGAGCGGAGCTTTTGGGTGATCGGGGGCGACCTGCGGCAGCGGGCCTTGGCGCGGCTGCTCCGGGAGGACGGCCACACCGTCCACATCGCCGGGCTGGAAGGCGAGGGCCTGGAGCCGGAGCCGCTTGGCCCTGGGCTGGCGCTGGCGCACTGCGTCATTTTGCCCCTGCCGGTGGCGGTGGGGGAGAGCTTTGTACACACTCCGCTCAGCGCCGCTCGTCTGCCGCTGGCCCAGGTGCTGGACTGCCTGCGGCCCGGCCAGCTGGTCTGCGGCGGTATGATTTCCCCGGCGGTGGCGGCGGAGATGACCCGGCGTGGCCTGCGCTGGGCGGATTACTACGCCAGGGAAGAGTGCATGGTGGCCAACGCCGTGCCCACGGCGGAGGGGGCGGTGCAGGTGGCTATGGAGGAGCTGCCCATCACGCTCCACAGCGCCAGGGTCCTCATCCTGGGCTTTGGCCGGGTGGGAAAGCTCACCGCCCACCGGATGGGGGCCTTGGGGGCGAAGGTCACGGTCTCGGCCCAGTCCTATGAGGACCTGGCTTGGGCGGCGGCCTACGGCTACGAGACGGACCGGCTGGAAGACCTGGCCTGGGAGCTGGGGGGCTTTGATCTCGTTGTGAACACCATCCCCGCCCCGGTGCTGGACGAACGGCGGCTGCGCTGGGTGGCCCCAGGGGCGTTTTTGCTGGACCTGGCCTCCGCCCCCGGCGGGATCGACCGAGCGGCGGCCCAGCGGCGCAACCTGCAAGTCTTGCAGGCCCCCGGTCTGCCGGGACGGGTGGCCCCGGTGACGGCGGCGGCTGCCATCCGGGACGCCGTGTATCATATTTTATGGGAACAGGAGGCATAGCGCCATGGAGGAGACACGGGTGGGGTTTGCCCTCACCGGATCGTTCTGTACCCTAGACAACGCGCTGCGGGCCATGGAGGAGACCGCCGCGAGCTACCCCAATATCCTCCCCATCCTCTCTGAGACGACGGCGGCGACCGACACCCGCTTCGGGCGGGCGGAAGCCTTTCGCCAGCGGGCGGAGACTGCCTGCGGCCGCCGGGCCATGACCAGCATCCCGGAGGTGGAGCCCATCGGCCCCAAGGGGCTGCTGGATGTGCTGGTCATCGCTCCCTGCACGGGCAACACCCTGGCGAAGCTGGCTGCCGGCATCGCGGACACGGCAGTGACCATGGCCGCGAAAGCGCATCTGCGCAACGGGCGGCCTGTGGTCCTGGCGGTGTCCACCAACGACGGGCTGGCGGGGGCCGCGAAAAACATCGGGGCGCTCATGGCCCGGAAGCACATCTATTTTGTCCCCTTCCGCCAGGATGACCCGGAGGGGAAGCCCACGTCCCTGGTGGCCGACATGACCCAGGTGACGGCAGCCATTGCCGCTGCGCTGGAGGGGAGACAGCTCCAGCCGGTCTTGCTGGGCGCACGGTAAATTTCTTTTTTGTTGGGGGCCGCAGACTTCTGCGGCCCCTTTTGCTTGAAAAAGGCGGGCGCTTGGGATACAATACAGGGCAAGAAACACGATCAGCCCCCGATGACAACAGAGGAAGTGAAACCATGAGTAAAAAAATTTATGAGACCGACGCCCAGACCATGGCCGACCTGACGGCCGGCAAAGAGACCGTCTGGAAGAACCCCCGTTACGTCCCCTTCGACCTGGTGCGCGGCCTGTGTGACCTGGTGGTGTCCGAGGCGGACATCGCCGATGCTGAGGCGCGGCTGGCCCGGTTTGCGCCTTTTCTGGAACGAGCCTTCCCGGAGACCCAGGCCAACCACGGCCTGATCGAGTCCCCCCTGGCCGAGCTGGAGAAGATGCAGCCCGCCCTGGAGAAGGCCTACGGCGGGAAGATCCCCGGCCGCCTGCTGCTGAAGAAAGACAGCCATCTGGACATCGCCGGGTCCGTCAAGGCCCGCGGCGGCATCTATGAAGTTTTGAAGCACGCGGAGGATCTGGCCCTGGCCGCCGGGAAGATCACCGTGACGGACGACTACGCCGCCTTTGCCGATGAGGACATGCAGAAGTTCCTGGGCGGCTACACCGTGCAGGTGGGCTCCACGGGCAACCTGGGCCTGTCCATCGGCATCATGAGCGCCGCCCTGGGCTTCCGGGTCATCGTCCACATGAGCGCCGATGCGAAGCAGTGGAAGAAGGACCTGCTGCGGAGCAAGGGCGTGGAGGTCATCGAGTATGCCGACGACTACTCCCGCGCCGTGGAGGAGGGGCGGAAGCGCTCCGAGGCCGACCCCACCAGCTATTTTGTGGACGACGAGAAATCCGTCACCCTCTTCCTGGGCTACGCCGTGGCCGCCAAGCGGCTGGACGCCCAGCTGAAGGAAAAGGGCATTGCTGTGGATGAGGCCCACCCCCTCATCGTCTACGTCCCCGCCGGAGTGGGCGGGGCGCCGGGCGGCGTGTGCTATGGCCTCAAGCGGCTCTATGGCGACAACGTCCACTGCTTCTTTGTCGAGCCGACCCAGTGCCCCTCGGTCCTGCTGGGCATGGCGACCCAGAAATTTGAACAGGCCAACGTCCGGGACTACGGTCTCTCCGGCAAGACCGAGGCCGACGGCCTGGCCTGCGCCAGCCCCTCCAGCTTTGTCACCCGGATCATGACCAATCTTGTCTCCGGCGAGTGTACCGTCTCCGACGCCAAGCTCTATGATTTCCTGCGCCTGCTGGTGGAGACGGAGGGGGAGCGCATCGAGCCCTCCAGCTGCGCCGCGTTCCAAGGCCCCGTGGCCCTGTGCCAGGCGGAGGGGAGCGTGGCCTACTGCCAGGAGCAGGGCCTGACCCCCGACCGGCTGAACAACGCCACCCAGATCGTCTGGGCCACCGGCGGCCGCCTGGTCCCGGAGGAGATCTGGGACGTGTATCTGAACACCCACCTGGATGCCTGAGCCGAAGGCGAAGCGCAGCGGCATGGACTTTGCGGAATGGAAAGCGGCTTGGGGCGTGCGGCTCAACGACCAGCAGGAGGCAGCGGTCCAGGCCGCCGAGGGGCCGGTGCTGCTGCTGGCCGTCCCCGGCAGCGGGAAGACTACGGCCCTCATCCACCGGCTGGGCTATCTCATCTTCTGCCGGGGGGTGGCCCCGGAACATATCCTGACCGTGACCTACACCGTCTCCGCCACCAAGGACATGGCGGCCCGCTTTGCCCAGGTCTTCGGGGCGGACCTGGCAGGGCGGTTGGAGTTTCGGACCATCAACGGCCTTTCCGCCCGGATCATCCGCTACTATGAAAAGACCAAGGGCCGAACGGCCTTTGCACTCATCACCAGCGAGCGGAAGCTCTCCAGTCTGGTGGGCGACCTCTGCCAGAAGGCCACGGGGGAGTTTCCCACAGAGAGTACGGTAAAATCTCTGCGGACGGCCATCACCTACATCAAAAACAAGCAGCTCGGCCCGGAGGCCATCGAAAAATATCCACTGGATGACCTTCCGGTGGGGAAAATTTATCAGGAATACTGCGCCGCCCTGCGCAGCTATGGCTGGATGGATTTCGACGATCAGATGGTCTACGCCGCCCGCATTTTGCGGAAGTACCCGGAGATCTTAGGGGCCTTTCAGGACCGCTATCGCTACCTCTGCGTGGACGAGGCCCAGGACACCTCCCGGATCCAGCACACGATCCTGCGCCTGCTGGCGGGGCAGCGGCAGAACCTCTTTCTCGTGGGCGACGAGGACCAGAGCATCTACGGCTTCCGGGCGGCGGAGCCGTCGGCCCTGCTCCACTTTGAGCAGGACTATCCGGGGGCCAAGGTCCTGCTCCTGGAGCGAAATTACCGCTCCACCGCCCGGATCGTTCAGGCGGCGGATGCCTTCATCCGCCAAAACCAGCACCGGCGGGACAAGCACATGGTGGCCGTCCGGGACGACGGCCCGGTCATCCAGCCCATCTGGGTGGCGGACCGGGTGGAGCAGTATGCCTTTCTCGCCCGCCTGGCCGCTACCTGCGACCGGGAGACGGCAGTCCTGGCCCGGAACAACGACAGCGCCCTGCCCGTTCTGGACCTGCTGGACCGGCAGGGCATCGGTTGCCGCTGCCGCCAGATCGAGGGGAGCTTCTTTTCCCACCGGATCGTCCGGGACGTGGAACACTTCATCACCCTGGCCTACGAGCCGACGAATGGGGAGGCCTTTCTCCCCATCTACTATAAGCTGGGGGCCAGCATCAAAAAGGCCGCAGCCCACTGGGCCGTGCGGGAGAGCCGCCAGACGGGAGAGCCTATTCTGGAGCTGCTGGCTGACTGCCCCGGCATCTCCCAAAAGGGGCGGCACCGCTGTGCGTCCCTGGCCCGCCGCTTCCAGCTCCTGCCGGGGCTGACGGGGGACCAGGCCATCGACCGCATCCGCCGGACCCTGGGCTACGGGGCCTACCTGGACGACCGGGAGATGGACAGCGGCAAGCTAGATATTTTGGAGAGCCTGGGAAAACAGACGGACAGCCCCAAGGCACTCCTGGCCCGCCTGCGGGAATTGCAGGGCATCGTGGCCCAGGGGTCCAGCGACCCGGAAAGCCCCTTCCTCATCTCCACCATCCACTCCAGCAAGGGCCTGGAATACCAGCGGGTGATCCTGATGGACGTGGCCGACGGCATCCTGCCCTCGATCGACCCGCCCAGAGGGTCCCACCCGGACCCGGAAGAGGTGGAACTGTATGAGGAGGAGCGCCGCCTCTTCTACGTCGGCATGACCCGCGCAAAAGAAGAGCTGGCCATCTTCCGCTTCCGGCGGGAGGGCTTGGAGAGCACCTTTGCCAACACCCTCTTCCCCTACGATCAAAAAGTGGCCCACCCTCCCGAACGGGAGAGCGGGCCAAGAGAACATCTATCGCCGGGGGACCGGGTGGACCACAAGATCTTCGGCCCCGGCCGCATCGTCAGCCGCCAGGGGGACATCGCCAGCATCCGCTTTGAGGACGGCACCGAAAAGCGCTTTGCGTTGGCAGCGGCGGTGAAGAAGAACTTGATCCGAAAGGGATAGCCGTCACAGGGCTTCCCAGTGGTATTCTTCCCCGTCCAGGGTCATCCAGCGGAAGATGCCGTCCTCGTAGAGCAGGCAGCTGTGGTCGGATCGACCGCGGGGCAGGGAGACGGAGCCGGGGTTGGCGCAGAAGAGGTCTTCGACGCGGCCCCAGGCGGGGACGTGGGTGTGGCCGGAGAGCAGAATTTCTGCCATGCCGCGGGGCGGAGGATTCTGCGGGCCATACCGGTGGCCGTGGGTGAGAAAGACGGAGCGCCCCTCCCATTCCTGGAGCAGATACTTGGGGGAGCCGGGGAAGCGGGGGCGCAGGGCACCGACGCCGTAGTCGCAGTTGCCCTCCACCCAGAGAATATCCGGGGCAATGGCATTGAGCTGGTCGATGACGTCCTGCGGGTCGTATTCATAGCGGGGATCGTAGGAGCCGGAATAGGCCAGGTCGCCCAGCAGGACGAGCTGCTCTGCCCAGGTCTCCCGATATAGGGCTAAGAGCTGGCGGCAGAAGACGGCGGAGCCGTGCAGGTCGGACGCAATGAGTCGTTTCATGGGGGATCACCTCTTTGGGCCAGTATACTCCATCTCCCCTCCGGGGGCAAGATATTTCCCCTTTGGCAAGGCGCGGAAATCGTGGTATAATACAACAATACCACCCAGATCAACCTGACCACCCAGACCAACCTGCAAACGAAGCTGCAAAACACAGAGGGGGATACGCCCCCGGAGGTGACTGTTATGATAGAAGATGCAAAGCGATCCATCGCGTTTCTCTGCCCGTCCTGCCGCCAGCCGGTGATTTTGGAGCGGTCCGTGTTCCAGCTGGCTGCCGCCGGCGGGAAGCTGCCCTGCCCCTGCGGCAAGTCGTCCATTCGCATTGACCTGATGGGGGACCGGGTGAATCTCACCGTGCCCTGCCTGTTCTGCGAGCAGGAGCACACCGTGACCTGCTCCACCCACGCCTTTCTCACGGAGAAGTGCCTGGCCTTTTCCTGCGCCAACTCCGGCCTGGACTGCTGCTATGTGGGCGAGGAGGAGCCGGTCTTCGCCGCCATGAAGCGGCTGGAGGAGACGCTGGATGTGCTGGAGACAGAGGCCGGGGCCGAGGGGACCTTCCTCAATGATCTCGTGATGGAAGAGATCTTAGGGGAGCTGCGGGACATCGGCCTGCGGGACGGCATCTCCTGCACCTGCGGCTGCCGGGACTGGAAGCTGAAGATCAATTACAGCTCTGTGGAGCTGTTCTGCGCCCGCTGCGGCGGGGCCTTGAAGCTCCCGGCGGCCACCATGTCCGACCTGGAAGATCTCTGCTGCAAGCCCACGCTGCTCATCCGGGGAGACCGCCCCAAGGGAGAAGAATAAGCTGTTTCCGGCGCACATCTCCCCTCCTGGGGCATAAGATGGACTGAGACCGCCCGACGGTCTCCATCTCTCACAGGAGGTTCTAGTTTATGTGTTGGAACAACGGTTGGGGCGGCAACGGCTGCCTGTGGATCATCCTCATCCTCATTCTCATCTGCTGCTGCGGCTGCGGCACCGGCGGCAACTCCTGCGGCTGTGGCTGCAACAACAACAATTGCGGTTGCGGGTGCGGCAACAATAACAACAACTGCGGCTGTGACTGTGGCTGCGGCTGCTGAGTCGGGTACCATAGGAAACGCCTGAGGCGTCTGAGCGGCGTGGCTTCGGCCACGCCGCTTTTGGCTCGTTCAGGGACGAAAGCAAGGAAAAATCAAAAAATCTGAAAAAATTGAAAAAAAGGCTTGCAATCTTCGGAAAAGTGTGGTAGTATACAAAAGCTGTCAGTGAGACACGCAAACAAACAAGCGGCAGTAGCTCAGCTGGATAGAGTGACTGGCTACGAACCAGTAGGTCGGGGGTTCGAGTCCCTCCTGCCGTACCAAACGCCTTACGCCTTTTCGCGTAGGGCGTTTGTTGCGTCTGGCATAAAAAATCAAAGAGAAAAAATAGTAGGGGCGATGCGAGAGGCATCGTCCCTACGTTGTTATCGGTCGTAAGTTATTTTCCGCTGACCTTCGCCATGGCCATGGGGCGAGCGGCGCGGCTGGGGGCGGCGGATTGGAGAAGATGGAAGAACTCGGTTTCATCCAGCAGGCGGAGCTTGCTTTTTCCTTCGGCCAAAATGGCGCGGGCCTTTTCCTCCTTGTTGCTGATGGTGGCCTGTCCGTCGGGGCCGTCGTACTGGTGGCCGACGACGAGAAAGTCCGTGCGGCGGGAGACGGAGGATCGTAAGACCGCGCCGACGTTCACCGCCCGCTGCATGGCCTCTTTCCGGTCGATGGACAGCTCCCCGGTGAAGACCAGGGACTTTTGATAGAGGGGGTGGTTGGTGTCGAAGGTCGAGACCTGGGGCTGGATGTCGCGGGGCTTGATGTGGCGGTTCTGGGCCAGGGCCGGGCCGGGGCCGACGGCGTGGGTCCAGCGGGGCTGGGTGGTTTTGGGGACCTTGGGCCGGGGCGTGGGCGGGACCAGGTCGGCCACCTCCTGGATGCGGACGTGGGGCTGGGAGAAGCAGAACTCGCCCAGGTTCAGGCAGTGGTTGGCCTTGATGCAGGCAATGGCGATCTCCGCGCAGGCGACGGCGTCGCACTCGGCGTTGTGGTGGTGTTCCAGGTCGATCCCCAGGCACTCGGAGCAGGCGGCCAGGTTTTTCCGGCCGGGGACCAGGTCGCGAGCCATGGCGATGCTGTCCACGTACTTAAAGTCGGCGTACTGCTGGACATAGGAATCCCCATACGCGGCCAGAGAGGCCTTGATGACGGACATGTCAAACCGGGCGTTGTGGGCGATGAGGGCCTTGCCCACCAGCATGGGGTGCAGCTCCTGCCAGACGGTGAGAAAGTCTGGGGCGTTCACCGTGTCTTTGGGGCGGATGCCGTGGACCCGGACATTGCCCCACTCGTATTTGTTTCCGGGGGGCTTGATGAGCCGATGGGTCGTGGCTACCACCTCTAACCCCACCACGAACGCCAAGCCCACCGAGCAAGCGCTGTTGGGGTTTCCACTGGCCGTCTCAAAGTCGATGGCCACGAAATCGACGTGTTCATTGGCGGGGAGGGGGAGCGCCTGTAAGCTGCATTGATCCATGAAAAAACCACTCCGTTCGATTCCTTGAATTGCGATCCTTACCTATTATAGTAGTCTGCGCCAACTTGTCAAGCGAGAAGCGGTGTTTTTGCAAGTTTCACGTCAAATAAAGAATTTATATTCTAGTTGCTTCTTTCCGCCGGAGTTGGTATACTGGAATAAAAATCGACAAAAAACGATAAAAAACGACAAAGTGAGAGGAGGAGCGGCATGAGAGAACGGATGAGAAAGGGGCTGGCCTGGTGTCTGGCGGCGGTGCTGCTGCTGGGCCTGCTGCCGTTGTCACCCAGGACGACGGCGGCAGAGGAGAGGGATCTGTCTCAGGCGGAGATCGACCTGGACGAGTGGTTTTACCGCTATGACAAGTCGCCCAAGGAGCCGGTGCCGACGGTGAGACTGGACGGTGCCGTGGTCCCCAGCACGGATTACACCGTCTCTTATGCCAACAACACCAACGCCGGGCAGGCCGCTGTGACCGTTACGGGAACAGGGGCTTATTTCGGCAGCAAAACGGTCCATTTTACCATCGACCCTCGGCTGGTCCTGCCCCAGGAGGTTACGGTCCGGAAATGCTATAAGAGCTTCGACGGAACGACAGACGCCCAGCCGGAGATCACTGCGTCCAGTCTGGACGGCCCCCTCACCGTGACCTGCTCCAAAGCATCCTATGACACCCCTTACGCCGGGACGGGGAAGACGGTCACCCTCTCCGGGATGCGTCCCTCCAACGCGAATTATACCATGCAGGAGAGCAGCATGACCTGGGACCGGGGGGAGATCGCCCCCGGCATCCCGAACGTCAAGCAGAACATCCAGCTCATCCAGGGCGAGCGCATCGACCTGGACACCCTGGTCCGCGGCGCGGGGGCGGGGGACGTGACCTATCAATTCTCCGGTGACAGCAAGGACTGTGTCCTCTCCGGGTCTCAACTGACCGCCGGGGAGACGTTGGGGAGCGTGTCGCTGATCGCCCACATTGCCCAGGGCAAGGACGTGAACGGTGACGGCATCCTCGATTACACCGGCGGCACGGAGACCTTCTCTCTCACCGTCGTGGCCCGCAAGACCCAACCCTCGGAAAGCGGGGAGAGCGAGAACGGCCAGCAGTCCCTCACGCTCAAGGGCGGAAGTCAAGTGACCTACGGCAAGCGCCTGCAATTCACCCTCTCCGGCGGGGCCGGGAGCGGCGCCGTCCGCTATTGGGTGGAGCCGCGGGGCAGCCGGGGCAGCGCCACCATCGACCAGAGCGGCCGCCTCACCGCCACCCAGGCGGGCAAGGTCCTGGTTTACGCAGAAAAGGCCGGGGACGCGACCTATGCCGCGGCGAAAGCAAACCCCATCGAAGTGACGATCCAGCCCGCCCAGCTGACCATCTGCGTCCAGGACAAAACGGCGGCGGTCGGGGAGTGGGCCCCCAGCCTGAGCAGCGCTGACTACACCGTCTCCGGCCTGGTGAATGGGGACAAGCTGGCCAAAACGCCCACCCTCTCCTATGCCTCTGCGCCGGATATGAGCCGAGAGGGCAGCGTGACCATCCAGGCCAGCGGGGCGGTGGTCCCGGTGGGCGGGAATTATCGCGCGGACATCACCTATCAGTTTGGCACCCTGACCATTACGCCCCAGCCGGTCTATCCCATTACCGTGCGCTCGGCGCTGAACGGGACGGTCACGGCGGACAAGCAGAGCGCCACAGAGGGCACGAGCGTGACCCTCACGGTCAAACCCAACCAGAATTTTAAGCTGGAGAAGCTCACGGCAACGAGCGGCAGCAAGACCCTGACCTGCCGGGAGACGGGCAGCGGAACGTATGCCTTCACGATGCCCGCCGGGGCGGTGACGGTCTTCGCGACCTTTGCACAGGTCGCCCAGCCGGTGGCCTTTCCCTTTACGGACGTGAGCAAGTCCTCCTGGTATTATGACAGCGTGGCCTACGTCTACGCCCAGGGCCTCATGAACGGCACCGGGGCCACGACCTTTGCGCCGGCCACCCCCACGACCCGTGGGATGCTGGTGACGATCCTCTACCGCATGGAGGGCAGCCCGGCCTCCGCCGCCTGGTCGCCCTTTGCCGACGTGACCGCCGACGCCTACTACGCCGCCCCGGTGGCCTGGGCCGCCTGGAACGGCATCGTCAACGGCGTCAGCGCCACCAAGTTTGCGCCCAAGCAGTGGATCACCAGGGAGCAGATGGCCTCCATCCTCTATCGTTACGCCCGGTATAAACAATGGGACGTGTCCCAGCGGGGCGATCTGTACCAGTTCAGCGACCGGAGCAAGTGCCACAGCTATGCCCTGGAAGCCCTCTCCTGGGCCAACGCCACGGGCCTTATCCAGGGCAAGGGCAAGGACATTTTGGACCCCAGAGGCCTGGCCTCCCGCGCCCAGGTCGCGGCCATCTTACAGCGCTTCCACCAGACCTACGCCAAGCCCGCCCAGACCCCGGAATCGGGCGAAACAGCCACCTGAAAAATTTTTTCAAAAAATTTTAGAAAACCCCTTGACAATTTCCGCTTCTTTGCTATAATAAATCCTGCACTCGTGAGTTGTGGGTCGCAAAAAAACAAAACTTAGCGGGATTGTGTAAGGGTAGCACGACAGACTCTGACTCTGTTTGTGAGGGTTCGAATCCTTCTCCCGCTGCCAAAACCCCGTCATCCACTGGATGACGGGGTTTTTTCTACTCCATTTTCTGAAAGGTCCCCTGCATTTGCGTGTGTGAGGTGCCGGAAAAATCCGGCGGGATGCCGAAAGTTTCTTGTAAACTGCCCAATGTGATTTGGTTGACAATTTGGGGCGGGTACCGTATAATCGTGAACTAGAAAGAGAATGGAGGTTCACAAATGGACAAGACCAACAAGACCAAGAATCTGGCGTACTGTGCGCTGTTTACGGCGCTCATCGCCGTGGGGGCCTTTATCCGGGTCCCGGTGCCGGTGGTGCCGTTTACGCTGCAATATCTGTTTACCATGCTGGCCGGGCTGCTGCTGGGTCCTCGGCTGGGGACCATCGCCGTGGGGACCTATGTGCTGCTGGGGCTGGTGGGGCTGCCCATCTTCACGCAGGGCGGCGGGTTCTGGTATGTGTTCCAGCCCAGCTTTGGGTATCTGCTCGGCTTCTGCGTCGGGACGTTTGTCACCGGCTGGCTGGCCCAGCGGCTGGAGCAGGCCGGAAAGAACACCGTAGGCCGCTACCTGCTGGCAAACCTGGCGGGGCTGGCGGTGGTCTATGCCATGGGCATGGTCTACTACTATATCATTTGTAACTATGTTATCAATACCCCCATCGCCCTGTGGCCCCTCTTCCTGTACTGCTTCCTTCTGGCGGTGCCGGGGGACCTGTGTTTGAGCGTGCTGGGTGCGGTGCTGGTCAAGCGGGTGAAGCCCGCCCTGAGCCACACCGCCTTGGGACGGGTCTGAGCGGCCCAGAAAAGGAGAGATCATTCGATGAATGTCACGACATTAGCCCAGGAGATCATTCATGGCCGCCGCCTGGGGCGGCAGGACGACCTGTCCTTCTTCCTGACCTGCGACTTAGACGAGCTGTGCCGGGGCGCCGACGCCATCCGTGCGGCGCTGGTGGGGGACAAAGTGGATCTATGCTCCATCATCAACGGCCGCAGCGGGCGCTGTCCGGAGGACTGCAAATACTGCGCCCAGTCCGCCCACCACCATACCGACTGCGAAGTCTACGACTTCCTGCCGGAGGAGCAGATCTTAGAGGCCTGCAAGCTCAACGAGCGGGAGGGCGTGGACCGCTTCTCCATCGTCACCGCCGGGCGGAGCCTCACAGGGGCGGAGTTTGACAAGGCCATCCACGCCTTTGAGACCATGAAGCGGGAATGTAAGATCGACTTGTGCGCCTCCATGGGCTTCCTCACTGCCGAGCAGTTCCACCGCCTCCACGAGGCGGGCGTGACCAGCTACCACCACAACATCGAGACCTCCCGCCGGAACTTCCCCAACATCTGCACCACCCACACCTATGAGAAAAAGATCGAGACGCTCAAGCTCGTGAAGGCCGAGGGCATGTGCGCCTGCTCCGGCGGCATCATCGGCATGGGGGAGACCTGGGAGGACCGGCTGGACATGGCCGTGAGCCTGGCGGAGCTGGAGATCGACTCCATCCCCATCAACGCCCTCATGCCCATCCCCGGCACGCCGCTGGAGGGCCTGCCCCAGCTGAGCGAGGCGGATATTTTGCGGACCATCGCCTTCTTCCGCTATCTCAACCCCGAAGCCAACATCCGCCTGGCCGCCGGCCGCGCCCTGCTGACGAAGGACGGCGAGACGGCGTTCCAAGCCGGGGCTTCCGCCACCATCACCGGCAACATGCTCACCACCGTGGCCTGCGCCACCATCCGCAGCGACCGGGCCATGCTGGAGGGGCTGGGCCGGGACGTGACCCCCGACTACTGGAAGGAGGCCTGAGCCATGGCAAAAGGCATCTTCCTCACCGGCACCGGCACGGACATCGGCAAGACCTACATCGCCGGTCTGCTGGTCAAGACTCTGGCGGAAGCGGGCAAGCGCCCCGCTTATTATAAGGCCGCCATGAGCGGCAACGACCGCCGCCCGGACGGTTCCCTGATCCCCGGAGACGGGGCCTTTGTGAAAACCTTCTCCGGCATCGGCCAGAGCCTGGAGAGCATGTGCCCCTACGTTTATGAACACGCCTGGTCCCCCCATCTGGCTGCCCGTTTTGAGGGGCCGCAGATCGACCTGGAGGTGGTGAAGGCCGGCTGGCGCTCCGTCTGCGAACGCTATGACTATGTGACTATGGAGGGCAGCGGCGGCATCCTCTGCCCCCTGCGCTGGGACGCACAGCACATCCAGCTGGAGGATGTGGTGAAGTCCCTGGGTCTGGCCAGCATTTTGGTGGCCGAGGCGGGGCTGGGGACCATCAACAGTGTGGTCCTTACCGCCGAGTATATGAAGGCCAAGGGCCTGCCCCTCAAAGGCATCATCTTTAACCACTATCACCCTGGTGACACCATGGAGGAAGACAATCTCGCCATGTGCCAGGCCCTCACCGGCCTGCCGATCTTAGCCACCGTCCAGGAGGGGGACACCGCCCTGCGGATGGACCCAGAGGCCCTGGCGGCCCTGTATAAGGAGGTCAAACTATGATCTGGTATCCCTATCAGCAGATGAAGAAAATGGACCCGCCCTACAAGATCGTGGACGCCCAGGGGGTCTATCTTCACACCGAGGACCAGACCCTCATCGACTCCGTCTCCTCCTGGTGGTGTATGATCCACGGGTACAAGCATCCGGAGCTGACCGCCGCCATCCAGGCGCAGGCGGGGAAGTTCTGCCACGTCATGCTGGGCGGCCTGACCCACCAGCCGGTGGAGGACCTGTCAAACAAGCTGGCGGAGTTTCTGCCCGGCGATCTGGACTACTGCTTCTTCTCCGACTCCGGCAGTGTGGGCGTGGAAGTGGCCCTGAAAATGGCGGTGCAGTATTACGTCAACCTGGGCACGCCCCGCCCCATGGTCCTGGCCCTGGAGCACGCCTACCACGGCGATACCTTCCGGGCCATGGAGGTCGGTGACGACGAGGACTATCACTTGGCCTTCCCCAACAAGCGGGACGTGGTGCATATCCCCACGGAAATTTCCGCCCTGGAGGAGGCCTTTGCCCAATACCACGACCAGCTCAACTGCGTCCTGGTCGAGCCGCTGCTCCAGGGGGCCGGGGGGATGCGGATGTATGACATCTCCTTTCTGAAACGGGCCAGAGAGCTGTGCGATGAGTACGGCGTCCTGCTCATCTTCGATGAGGTGGCCACCGGCTTTGGCCGGACGGGGAACCGATTTGTTGCCGACCTGGTGCTGCCGGATATTCTCGTCCTGGGCAAGGCCCTCACCGGCGGCTACATCGGCCACGCCGCCACCGTGGCCAACCATAAGGTCTACGACGCCTTTTACAGCGATGACCCGAACCACGCCCTCATGCACGGCCCGACCTTCATGGGCAACGCCCTGGCCTGCGCCGCGGCTCTCAAGGGAATTGAGATCTTCGAGCGGGAGGACTATATGGCGAAGATCCAGAAGATCGAGGCCATCTCCAAGCGGGAGATGCTGGGCTTTGCCGATCCCCGCATCAAAGAGGTGCGCGTCATGGGCGGCTGTACCTGCGTAGAAGTTTATGATCCCAAGGACCTGGCGGGCTTCCAGGAGTTTGCCTACCAGCGGGGCGTGTTCAGCCGCCCCTTCCTGAGTTATATGTACTCGATGGTCCCGTACATCATTCAGGAGGACGAGCTGGTGAAGATTTTTGACACGATGAAAGCCTGGTTCCGCCGATAATTTTTCAAATACAAAACAGCAAACAGCCCGAAGACTGGAAAAAAATTCAGGTCTTCGGGCTGTTTTTCTACTGTTATATTACCACAAAATCGGGATTTTTTCAAGTCTTGTTCTGCCTGCCGCCCTGGGGTATAACAGGAGGACAGGAGGTGATCTTGCATGGATCAAACATGGTGCCCCGTCTGCCCGGTGGCGGTGAAGGGGGAGCTGCTGCGCTGCAACGAAGCCACGGCGGAGCAGGGCCTCTCCCTGACCATTCAGGACTGGGAGGAATTGCAGGCCGGCCGCCGGGCGGCGCTGGCGGACACGGGCCGGGTGGAGTTCGGCCTGGGGATCGTGACGGACCTGGCCAAGGCCGTCCGTGCATCCCCCTATCTGCGGCAGGACAACTACGCTGAGACGATGGACCACTTGCAGGACTTATTTTACCACTGGAAGGGCCTTTGCCGGGAGCAGGCATCCGACCGGGAGGTGATCGACGCTCTGGCTGCCCTCTTTGACGACCCCGCCCAGGGGAGCGCAGACTATCTGGACGGGCTGACCGGGGCAGAAATTTTACGCTATATTCAGACCGGTCAGAAGCCGGGAGAGGGGGCACCCGATGACGGAGATTAAAACACGCCTGACCCAAGCCGAGCAGCAGGTATTGCAGGCCAAGCTCTTTGCGCTACTGGCCCGGCAGGTCAGGAACTACACAAAGGGAGAGAGTGACTCGGTGCCCGTGGAAACGGCCCAGGCACTCTTGGACTCGATCTGTTTTACTCTGGGGCTGGACTTAGAAGACCCAGGAGAACGGGGAAGGGAGCTGCTGACCCGTGACCTGGCCAAGGAGCTGACGAGCAGGCGGGAGCGCCTGCGGGGAGAGATGGTCCGGGGAAATATCCTCTGGGTCTCCCTGTGCCGCGCCCTGCCGCCGGTGAAGAACCGGGCCATGTGGGATACCCTGCGGAGCATCGGCGGCTTCTGGCGGCGCTACGACTTCGTATACCTGGCCCAGGAGATCCCCTGCGACATCGACTATCAGCTGGCGCTGCCGGTGCCGGAGCGGATGCAGGGGGTGCGTTACGTCAAAGAGTACCTCCGCCGCTTGAGCATAGAAAACCACTTTCTGCGGCGCTACACCTGGGCGGACTTGGTGGCGGTGTTGGAGCGGTACCATCCCTGGTATCAGGAAGAGGTCTGCAACCTCTTTCTGCCGGTGGCGGTCAATGCCCTGGGCAAGGCCCTGATGGGGGCCGCACCGGTGCCCCTGACCATGACAGAGGGGGAGCGGGAGGCCTTGGCCCAGTGTTTCCGGAACCAAACGAAAGAAACCGTCTTCGCCCAGCTGGCAGCGGCGGCCCGGAGCGTGGCTGGGAAAGAGGAGAACACGGCGGCCTACCTCACCGCCTGCGCAGAGGACCTGGCGGGGCGGCTTTTCGCGCTGGAGGGCAGCGGAACCGTGTGGCTGTGATCTGGGGCGAAATTTGGGCAAAAAAAGGCCCACCGCCCCTTGGCCAGGAACCTGGCGCGAAGGGCGGCGGAAAAGAAAGGAAAAGAATATGGATCAAAGTTAAGATAGGGACCGGCGGTGGTCGGTTCTAGGGAAGAACAAGAAAAAGAAGGGAGCCTGCCGGTCCAAAAGGACCAGCGGGGCGAAAACGCGGCATACCGGGCCTGGCCGGAATCTCTTGTGCCCCGCTGTGAATATAGAATAGCACAACGCAAGAAAAATTGCAAGAGACGGTTGTATAAAAAAATTACTGAAATACTTGCTGCAAAATTGGGCATATCAGCGAAGAAACCAGACGATTTGGACAAAATGACGGGCACCTTGCGCCATAATGACGAAAGATTTCCTTCGGGCCGGGGAATGGATCACCCCTGGTTCAAGAGAGAGGGGCTCTGAACCAGGGGCGATGCAAAAGAGAGGAGAACGATCGAGGTCAAAGAGACCTCTCTCTCATTCCCTTATTTCGAGCCCTTGGCGGCGCGAACCACCAGGGCGGAAAGGGCGAGCAATGCCAGCGCGTTGGGGATGACCATGAGCTGGTTGAACAGGTCGGACAGCTCCCAGACCAGATCGTTGGACAGGCAGGAGCCGAGGAAGATGAAGACCACGCCGAGGACGGAATAGACCACGGTGGCCTTTTTGCCGAAGAGGTACTGCACGTTCAGCTTGCCGAAGAAGTTCCAGCTGAGGATGGTGGAGAAGGCGAAGAAGAACAGGCAGATGGCGACGAACACGCTGCCGCCGGTGGACCCGAACACGCTGGAGAAGGCCAGCTGGGCCATGTCAGCCTTGTTGATCCCCTCCACAGCGCCGTGGGCCAGGGGGCCGTTGCCGGCGTAGAGGGTGGAGATGACGACGAGGGCAGTCATGGTCAGGACCACGAAGGTGTCGATGAAGACGCCGACCATGGCGACCACACCCTGGTCATGGGGCTGCTTGACCTTTGCCATGGCGTGGGCGTGAGGGGTAGAACCCATACCGGCCTCATTGGAGAACAGGCCGCGCTTGACGCCCTGGCTGATGGCGGTCTTCAGGGCGTAGCCCAGGCCACCGCCGATGATGGCGTTGGGGAAGAAGGCATACTTAAAGATCATGCCGATGGTCTCCGGCAGATAGGGCAGGCGCAGGATGAGCAGGATCAGCCCGCCGACCAGATACAGAACGGCCATGATGGGCACGAGCTTTTCCGTGACAGCGGCCACGCGATTCACGCCGCCGAGGAAGATGATCGCGGCCAAGATCGCGACCACGATGCCGATGACCCAGGCGGGGATGCCAAAGGCCGTGCTGCACGTCTGGCCGATGGAGTTGGACTGGACCATACAGCCGATGAAGCCCAGCGCCAGGGTGATGGCGATGGCGAAGAACACAGCCAGGAACGTCCCGAAGCCGTTGTTAAACGCCCGCTTGATGTAATAGACCGGGCCGCCGGAGACGGAACCGTCCTCGTGGACGACGCGGGTCTCCTGGGCCAACACGGCCTCTGCATAGATGGTGGCCATGCCGAAGAAGGCGATGATCCACATCCAGAAGATGGCGCCGGGGCCGCCGACCAGGATCGCGCCGCAGGAGCCGACGATGTTGCCGGTACCGACCTGGGCCGCGATGGCGGTGGTGAGGGCCTGGAAGGAACTCAAGCCGCCTTTTTGTGCGCCGCCGCGCATGGAGAAGTTGCCGAAGACCCGCCGCATCCCTTCTCCGAAGCAGCGGACCTGCACGAAGCGAGTACGGATGGAGAAGAACAAGCCGGTACCCACCAGCAGAAAGACCAGGATATAATCCGAGAGATAAAAGTTGATGGTTTGCACGATGTGCAGCAGTGTGTCCATGGGACTGCCTCCTAAAATTACACAAAAATAAAGAGCCTCTTGGGCATCCTGCCCAAATGGCTCTGAAGAACAGTCGTCCGTGGTCACTTCCCTGTTTCTCTCTCTTCGGTGAACGGGGTCGCTTAACACGGCTCTGTCCTTTAACCTGAGAGATTCGACTTCCCGGCTGGAAGTCTTGCACCTTCGGTACTCACATGGGAGATTCTCCAGAGATCCCTCCGCCTTCAGTTTCTTTCGATCCTAAAGGTTTCATCGGGGTAACGCTATGAAGTTGTACAGCTGATGGAATTATCATAGCACAACTCCCAAACGATCGCAAGAGCGGAAACGATAGATTACGCCCTGCTTTCCGAATAAAAACTAGATAAAAGAGAGAAAATGTCAAAAAAACACCCGCCAGACGAGGCTGACGGGTGTTTCTTGGGAATTTTTAGAAGATAAAGCGGGAGTTGTGCATTAATCGACGTAATTTCCCTTGCCGTCGTTCCACTTCCAGTCGCGGATCTCAGGCAGGTCCAGGCCGTGCTCGGCGATATACTGCTTGTGCTCGACGAGCTTATCCTGGAGCATCTGGGTGAGGAAGGCCCCGCGGGTGCCCAGCTTTTCGGGCAGGAGCTGGATGACGTCCATGGTCAGGTGGAAGCGGTCCAGGTTGTTCAGCACGCGCATGTCGAAGGGCGTGGTGATGGTGCCCTCTTCGATATAGCCCCGGACGTGCAGGTTCTTGTTCTTCCGGCGGTAGGTCAGCTCGTGGATGAGGGACGGGTAGCCGTGGAAGGCGAAGAGGACGGGCTTGTCCTGGGTGAAGAGCAGGTCGTACTTCTGGTCGGTCAGACCGTGGGGGTGCTGGGTGTTGGACTGGAGGCGCATCAGGTCCACCACGTTCACGACCCGGATCTTCAGGTCGGGGAAGTAGTGGCGCAGGATGGTCACCGTCGCCAGCGTCTCCAGGGTGGGTGTGTCGCCGCAGCAGGCCAGGACGATGTCCGGCTCCTCGCCCTGGTCGTTGGAGGCCCACTGCCAGATGCCGATGCCCTGGGTGCAGTGCTTCACGGCCTGCTCCATGGTCAGCCACTGGGGGCGGGGGTGCTTGGAGGTGACGAGCACGTTCACATAGTTCCGGCTGCTGATGCAGTGGGCAAAGCAGGAGAGCAGGCAGTTGGCATCGGGGGGCAGATACATCCGCACCACGTCTGCCTTCTTGTTGGCCACGTGATCCAGGAAACCGGGGTCCTGGTGGGTGAAGCCGTTGTGGTCCTGCTGCCAGACGTTGGAGGAGAGGATATAGTTCAGGGAGGCGATGTCCTGCCGCCAGGGCAGCTCGTTGCAGGTCTTGAGCCACTTGGCGTGCTGGGAGAACATGGAGTCCACGATGCGGATGAAGGCCTCGTAGCTGTTGAAAAAGCCGTGGCGGCCGGTGAGCAGGTAGCCCTCCAGCCAGCCCTCGCACATGTGCTCGGAGAGCATGGAGTCCATGACCCGGCCGGAGTGAGCCAGATACTCGTCGCCCGGCTCGATGTCGGCGTCCCACACGCGGGTGGTGGCCTCGAACATGGGGGTCAAGCGGTTGGATTTGCTCTCGTCAGGGCCAAAGACGCGGAAGTTCTTGGCAGGCTCGTTTTCCTTGATGACGTCCCGGACGTATGCGCCCAGCACCAGCATGTCCTGGGCCTCGACGGCACCGGGAGCGGGCAGGTCCACGCCGTACTTGCGGAAGTCCGGCAGCTTCAGGTCCCGCAGGAGCTTGCCGCCGTTGGCGTGGGGGTTGGCACCCATGCGGCGGTCGCCCACAGGGGCCAGGGCCTGGAGGTCGGGGCGGAGCTTGCCCTCCTCGGTGAAGAGCTCTTCGGGCTTATAGCTGCGCAGCCAGGACTCCAAGAGCTGGAGGTGGTGGGGCTGGGTCATGTCGATGGGGACCTGGTGGGCGCGGAAGTTGCCCTCGATGGTCTGGCCGTCCACTTCCTTGGGGCCGGTCCAGCCCTTGGGGGTGCGGAGGATGATCATGGGCCAGGTGGGGCGGCTGTCGTCGCCGGTCTGGCGGGCGTTGGCCTGGATGCGGCGGATCTCGCGGATGGCCCAGTCCAGGGCACCGGCCATGGCCTGGTGCATCTTCTTCGGCTCGTCGCCCTCAACGAAGCGTACGTCCCAGCCGTAGCCGTGGAAGAGCTCGGTCAGCTCGTTCTTGGGGATGCGGGAGAGGATGGTCGGGTTATGGATCTTGAAGCCGTTCAGGTGCAGGATGGGCAGGACGGCACCGTCCCCGATGGGGTTGAGGAACTTGTTGCCGTGCCAGGCGGTGGCCAGGGGGCCGGTCTCGGCCTCGCCGTCGCCGACGACGCAGGCGGCGATCAGGTCGGGGTTATCCAGCACCGCGCCAAAGGCGTGGGCCAGGGAGTAGCCCAGCTCGCCGCCCTCATGGATGGAGCCGGGGGTCTCCGGGGCCACGTGGCTGGGGATGCCGCCGGGGAAGGAGAACTGCTTGAAGAGCTTTTGCAGGCCCTCTTCATCCTGGCTGATGTTGGGGTAGACCTCACTGTATGTCCCCTCCAGGTAGGTCTGGGAGACCATGGCGTTGCCGCCGTGGCCAGGGCCGGAGAGGTAGATCATATTCAGGTCGTACTTGTTGATGATCCGGTTGAGGTGTGTATAGATGAAGTTCTGACCAGGGACAGTGCCCCAGTGACCAACGATCTTTTTCTTGATCTGGGCCGGTTCAAGCGGTTTTTTCAGCAGGGGGTTGTCCAGAAGATACAGCTGGCAGGCGGCCAGATAGTTCGAGGCCCGCCAGTAGGCGTCTATCTTTTCCAGTTGGGTCGGCGTCAGGGCAGCTTTCCGGGACATCCGGGCAGCCGTTTTTGCAATGGGTTTGGTAAGTCCCTTCGGTTTTCTCGCCATGGGAAAAAACCTCCTTTTCGTAATCTACTTGTTATTATAAACGGATTTTGGAAATAATCAACAACAAAGCGTGATAAAATTCATAAAAACTAAGAGACTTTCCTTAATTTTTCCCGGAGAGGACCCAAAAGACCGTCTTTGTACGCAGAACAAAGACGGTCTTGGTCGGATTTAGGGGGAAGAAGCCAGCAGTAAGTCGTGCAGTGGGAGGGGCTTGCACTTGCCTTTTTGGGATCGGTCAAACGGTATAATACTTTTGATTTCTGCTCTTTGGCTTTTCTGGTATCGTCATGGCTAATTTTCCAGTCGTGATCAGCGGTTGTACATAATGTTGCATTGCATAAAACACAGTTTTTACGCCCAAGAATGCTGCGATTTCCTGCCGGGTTTTTGGTTCATGGCAGAATGCCAGTAGATCTTGAGCAGGTTCTGCGGTGAGTGCGTCTTTCTCTGGGTCCTCTTTGTTGTAAAACGTTACCACGAACTCATTTCTGCGGTTCTCAAATTTTGGTTCTGGTAAGCCGGATTCTTTCATCGCATTGCGCATTGTGGGAATACCCGAGTAGCGATGCTCCGCGGTGGTCAGAGTTTCTGCCATGACAGCCAGCGCAGGATTCCGAAGATCCGGTTTCGCGATCCCTAACTGCTCAATGCTCATCCGTCCGTACAGACTTCCGGGGCTATGGATCTCGACGCGGTCCGTAAAAAAGTCAATTTGAATCGGAGTCCCCTCTGTGTGAATACTGTAATCACGGTGGATCACGGCGTTGAGGATCGCTTCGCGGAGGGCATCCATAGGATACTCTGTCTTATCTGTGCGAAGACCGGTTTCTTTGCTGATGATGGTTTTGACTTTCATGTTCCGACGACAGAAATTTAACGCTTCTTCCACCATTTCTGGGATGGTTCCACCGATTCGCTTGTTGTCAATAAATCGCGCAGAATCCTGGTCTACATCGCCGATCTCCGTGCCGGGTACAACAATTGCTGTGATGCCAAGCTGTGGGAAGAATCCTTGCGGATAAAGACAAAAATTCAGAACGGCTGCCAAGGTAGGGATACCATTCCTTGTAACATTGAGCATTTCCATGGTCTGCTCCTGTGTCAGCCTGGAAAATCCGGGGCGATCCACACGCATTTTTTCCATATAGTCTTGGATTTTTTCCATGTCCAGCAGCTGCAATGTCGCCCGTTCAACGGGTCGTTCATCATCATGTAAATGTTTACGGAATGCTTCGTAGCTGTATAGTTCATAGTCTGTCATCGGCAAGTCAGCATCACCAACACGAATATAGGAGCCTTTGGTACGCCCAGCCCCACGGTAGTAACAGGGACGCTCTGCGATGTCAATGGCTGGTATTTCCGCTGCACAAATCATTTTTCCGTGATATTCTGCCAGGGTAAAGACAGCGCGAACCGGCGGCTCCATTTGTAAGCATTGTTCCGTTATTTTCTTTTGCAGATCCTGTGGATCATAGACTCCGACCACCTGAAAGGCAGCCTGCTCATCAATACCGAACACAAGAACACCGCCACTGTCTTGGTTAGAAAAACTCGACAGCGTATCATACAGTCTCTTCGGACAGCCTGTTTGGGCGGATTTTAGCTCAATCGTTTGCTCTTCCGCTTTCTGTTTGCAAATTTTGTTTGCTAATTCAACAAACTCTTCAGTCAACACGCGAACACCACCCCTTTGATACGCTAATTATATCAAAGAGATTTTGCGGATTCAAGGGCATTTTGTGAAATGAACAAAGAACAAAATGTGGGAACGCTGTATAGTCCAGGAGCGCCTGTCTTGTCAAGACCGGCGCTCCTTTTTTAATGGGCAGCGGGAGCGGGGGATTCCTGCTGTTTCTGTTCCTCTTTGGCGATGCGCTTGGCGTTGGCCAGCATGAGCTTGATGCGGTTTTCCTGGTTGATCTTCGTCGCGCCGGGGTCGTAGTCCACGGCGACGATGTTGGAGTTGGGGTAATCGTCCTTCAGGGCGCGGATCATGCCCTTGCCGACGATGTGGTTGGGCAGGCAGCCGAAGGGCTGGGCGCAGACGATGTTGGGCGTGCCGGAGTGGATCAGCTCCAGCATCTCGGCGGTGAGCAGCCAGCCCTCGCCCATCTTGCAGCCGTCGTTTAAGTAGCCGTGGATGAGCTTGTGCAGCTCGGCAAAGGTGCCGGGGGCGCGGAAACCGGCCTTGTTCAGGGCGGCGATCATGTCCAGCTGGCATTTTTCGATGTAGCCCATGAAGAACTGGCAGAGCAGCTGCTTGAGCTTGCTGCCGCCGAACATGTCCACGTCGGAGACGCGGTTATAGATCTTGAAGATCATGAAGTCCGTCAGGCCCGGCACCACCGGCTCGGCCCCCTCGTCCAGGAGGAACTGCTCGAGCTGGTTGTTGCCCAGGGACGAGAACTTGATGTAGATCTCACCCACCACGCCGACCCGGATCTTCTCCTCACCGGAGACGGGGATGGACTTGAAGTCGGCGCAAATCTCGTCAAAGATGCCGCGCATCTTCTTGCGGGACATGCCGTCGCCCTTGTCGAAGCGGTCCAGCAGCTCCGTGGTCCAGTGGTCCACGTGGGCGGCGGTGTCGCCGGGGTTTACTTCATAGGGGCGGACCTGGTTGGCCACGTTCATGATGAGGTCGCCGTACATCATGCCGTAGATGAGGCGGCGGATGAGGCCCACGGTCCAGTGGAAGCCGGGGTTTTTCTCCAGGCCGAAGGAGAGGGAGATGACGGGGATATAGTCTAACCCGGCCTTTTCCAAGGCCTTGCGGAGCATGTGGATGTAGTTGGAGGCCCGGCAGCCGCCGCCGGTCTGGGTGATGAGCAGGGCGACTTTATGGGGGTCATAGCCGCCGTTCTGAATGGCGTCGATCATCTGCCCGATGACCAGCAGGGCGGGGTAGCAGGCGTCGTTGTGGACGTATTTCAGGCCGCTGTCCACGACGGCTTTCCCGTCGTTGTTCAGGATGGCCACGTTGTACCCGGAGCGGGCCAGGAGCTTGGCGAAGAAACCAAAGTGGATGGGCAGCATCTGCGGGATGAGGATGGTGTACTCCTTCCGCATCTCCTGGGTAAAGAGCAGGCGGCCGGTCTCGTCGTATTCTAGCTTAGCCATTTGCGTCCCCTCCTTCCGGTGCGTGTTTCCTGGCCTGGGCGTCTCTGGCGTCCAGGGCGGCGATGAGGCTTCGGATGCGGATCTTGACCGCGCCCAGGTTGGAGATGTCGTCGATCTTGAGCTGGGTGTACAGCTCGCCGTGTTCCTCCAGGATGGAGCGCAGCTCATCCGTCGTGATGGCGTCCACGCCGCAGCCGAAGGACACCAGCTGGATGAAGGCCATGTCCGGCTGGGTGCAGACGTAGCGGGCGGCGTTGTACATGCGGGCGTGATAGGTCCACTGGTTCAGGACGTGGCGAGGCTCCTTGCCCATGTGCTGGAAGACGGCGTCCTCCGTCACCAGCACGAAGCCGAAGGACGTGATGAGGTCGTTGATGCCGTGGTTGATCTCCGGGTCCATGTGGTAGGGACGGCCGGCGACCACCAGGATCTTACGGCCGCTCTTCCGGGCGAAGTCGATGTACTCCGCGCCCTTCTGCTGGACCAGGTCCCGGAAGCCGTGGTAGGCTTCATAAGCCTTGCGGATGGCCTTGACGGCCTCCCGCTTGGGCACGCCGAACTCCTCGGCCAGGAGCTTCGCGCCCTTTTTCTCAAAATCTTTCGGGCGGTGGATGCCCAGGTTGGGGTGGAGGTACTTGACCTTGGACAGGGCGGGGATGTTCACCGCCAGCAGGTCGGGGTAGTAGGCGACGACGGGGCAGTTATAATGGTTGTCTGCCAGATGCTCGTCGAAGTTGTAGGACATGCAGGGGTAGAAGATGGTGTCCACGCCCTCGTCCAGCAGGGCCATGACGTGGCCGTGCAGAAGCTTGGCAGGGTAGCAGACGGTGTCCGAGGGGATGGTCTGCTGCCCCTTGATGTACAGGCTCCGGGTGGATTCGGGGGAGAGGACCACCTCAAAGTTCAGGTTGGTAAAGAGGGTGTACCAGAAGGGCAGGTTCTCGTACATGTTCAGCCCGAAGGGGATGCCGATCTTGCCGCGGGAACCGTTGCCGCCGCCCTTGCCCTGGAGGGAGCGGAGATACTGGTACTTGAACTTCATCAGGTCCGGGATGTCGATCTTCTCCTGGCCCAAGGGACGGGAACAGCGGTTGCCGGAGATGAAGCGGCGACCGCCGTTGAAGCGGTTGATGGTCAGGGAGCAGTGGTTCGTGCAGAGCTTACAGGTGGCGGGCCGGGCCTCGTGGGTGAACTCCTCTAAGTCCTTCGCAGAGAGCAGGGCGGACTTGGGCAGGCCAAGCTCCTTTGCGGCCAGGGCCGCGCCGTAAGCGCCCATGATGCCGGAAATCGTCGGGCGGGTGACTTCCCGGCCGATCTCCAGCTCGAAGGAGCGAAGAACGGCGTCGTTGAGGAACGTGCCGCCCTGCACGACGATGTGCTTGCCCAGGTCGTCGGCGCTGGCGGCGCGAATGACCTTGTAGATGGCGTTTTTCACCACCGAGATGGAGAGGCCAGCGGAGATGTCTTCGACCGAAGCGCCGTCCTTCTGGGCCTGCTTCACGGAGGAGTTCATAAAGACGGTACACCGGGAGCCGAGGTTCACCGGGTGCTTGGCAAAGAGGCCCATCTTGGAAAAGTCCGCGATGGAGTAGCCCAGGGCTTTGGCAAAGGTCTCGATGAAGGAGCCGCAGCCGGAGGAGCAGGCCTCGTTGAGCAAAATCGAATCGACCGCCCCGTTGCGGATCTTGAAGCACTTCATGTCCTGCCCGCCGATGTCGATGATGAAGTCCACGTCGGGGGTGAAGTGGCGGGCGGCGTTGAGATGGGCCACCGTTTCGACCAGGCCCAGGTCACAGGAGAAGGCGTTCTTGATGAGGTCCTCGCCGTAGCCGGTGACGGCGGCCCCGCAGATAGAAATGCGGTCGCCGCACTGGGCGTAGATCTCTTTTAATTGGGGCAGGACGATGCGGACGGGGTTGCCCTGGTTGGAGTGGTAAAACGAGTACAGAATGTTGTCGTCCTTGTCGATGAGGACGAGCTTCGTGGTCGTAGAACCGGCGTCGATGCCTAAGTAAGCGGGGCCGGAATAGGTATGGAGGTCCACCGTGGGGACCGTCATGGACTGGTGCCGCCGGGAGAACGCTTCGTACTCCTCTTTTGAGGTGAAGAGGGGAGGCATGGTGTCCACGGGGGCGGAGACGGTGGTGGTGTGTTCGAGAAGGTCCAGCACGTCGTCAAACTTCCGGGGCTGGCATTCCTCGGTGCACAGGGCCGCGCCGATGGCGGCAAAGCAATCGCCGTCCTCCGGGAAGATGGCGTGTTCGGCATCCAGATGCAGCGTCTCCACGAACCGCTGGCGCAGACCGGCCAGGAAGTGGAGCGGGCCACCCAAGAACACGATGGTGCCCGTCAGCTCCCGGCCCTGGGTCAGGCCGGCGACGGTCTGATCGACCACGGCCTGGAAGATGGAGGCGGCCACGTCTTCCTTTCGTCCGCCCTGGTTCAGAATAGGCTGGATGTCGCTCTTGGCAAAGACGCCGCAGCGGGAGGCGATGGGGTAGATCTTCTCGTGCTTGAGCGACAGCTCGTCCAGCTCGTTCACCGAGACGTTGAGCAGGGTGGCCATCTGGTCGATGAAGGCCCCGGTGCCGCCGGCGCAGGAGCCGTTCATGCGCTCTTCTAGGGTGTTGCCGAAGAAGATGATCTTGGCGTCCTCACCGCCCAGCTCGATGACGGCATCGGTCTGGGGGATGAACTGACGCACGGCAGCGGCGGTGGCGTAGACCTCCTGCACGAAGTCCAGGTTTGCAGCCTTGGCCACGCCCAGGCCGGCCGAGCCGGTGATGGAGAGCTTGATCTCCTGCCCGCCGAGCATCCCGCGCAGCCCTTGCAGGGTCTGGCAGGTGCGCTCGCGGGTCTTGGAATAGTGCCGCTCATAGGAGCGGAAGAGCAGTTTATTCTGTTCATCCAGCACCACGACCTTCACGGTGGTGGAGCCGATGTCGATTCCGATGCGCAGTGACATGATTTCACCTCAAAAACGTTTCAAACGTTTGAACAAATCTTTCTAATATAGTATCGCAAAGTATCCCAAAGGGGACAACCTAAAAACAAGCATTTCGCTCTATTATAGCGCACGATGTGTGGAAAAACAACTGCAAAGTTGTGCCCGGCGTTGCAAAATTTGACAAACAATGGTAGACTATTACAGACGGAGGTGGTTCAGTGAGCGGTGAAAAATTGACCGATGCAGAAGCCCGGCGGCTCATTGCTATGTTGAAGCGTGCGTTGATCGAAGCGATAGACTTTCCGGACAGAGGAAAGAAAGCGGAGTTTGACGTGGTTGGAGATACCAAGAAAGACTTGTTTACTGTCAGCATATTTCGAGGAAAAATTCAGTCTAAGAAATATAGCATAGGGGCCAGGATCAAAAAGAATGGCATCTCTCTTTTGGAGTTACATATCAACGCGACCAATGTACATTTTAATCCTGATGGAGAAAAAATCACAAAAGACCACTGGCATGTTTATACGGAAGAATATGGTAGAAAACTTGCATTTCCTGCGGAGGATATCCATAGTGAAAAGTTTGAAGAAAACACAGTGAGATTCTTAAAAGAATTTCATGTTGTGGAACCACCAGAGATACGTTGTCAAATGGAACTTTGACCAGAGAGGAGGTAGATCGGATGGATATTCAAACGCTGATCGATGAGTATGCTGCGTGGCTGAGAAGTGAGATCACGTTTCAGCAGGTCGGCGAGTATTATGAGATCACGGCACCCTATCTGGATAGCGCAAATGATTATTTACAAATCTATGTCCGTCAGGAGGGGGATGAGATCCTGTTTTCTGATGATGGCATGACCATTCGTAATCTGGAAATGAATGGCTTCCAATTTACGCCAATGCGGACAAAGTATCTCAAGCGGATTTTGATGCAATATGGTGTGAGCGAACATCGGGGTGAGCTGGTGGCCAAAGCGCCGCGCAAAGATTTTGCGCAGAAAAAGCACTTATTTATTCAGGCTATGCTACGGGTAGATGATATGTTTGCTTTGTCGAAACCGAAGGTGGCTTCTCTATTTTTGGACGATGTGCAGGATTTCTTTTCGGAAAAGGGTATTTATTGTGCAGAGAACGTTCAATTTACTGGAATGTCAGGCTTTTCCCATAATTATGACTTTTTGTTTCAGAGGAATCGAACACAGCCGGAGCGTCTTTGTCAGGCTGTGAATAATCCTAATAAATCCAGTATGGGAAATATCTTGTTTGCCTGGAACGACACAAAACCGGCGAGAAGAGTCGACAGTCAGCTCATCGTGATCTTGAATGACCAGAATGGGATCGCCAAAGGCATCGAGGATGCGTTTGGAAGATATGATGCGAAGGTCGTCCGGTGGAGCGAACGGGATAAAGCAGAGAATTTATCTCTGCTCTCTGCTTCTTGAACTGGAAGAAACGGAATCGAAAAAATCCAACCTATCATTTAAGATGGGTTGGATTTTTTCGCATAAGAGGACTCAGACGAGCGGCGAGAGGACTAACTGCCCCTCGTCCTCCTCCAGATAGAGCGTGCCGCCGGCGGTGACGGCCTGGCGGAGGAGAAGGTCGGCGGCGGGGTCCTCCACTTGGGTGCGGATGAGGCGGCGGAGGGGGCGGGCACCGTAGCGCTGCTCCGTCTTGCCCTGGCGGACCAGGCAGCGAATGGCCTGGTCGGAGGGGAGAAAGTCGATGCCGGAGGCGGAGAGACGGTGGGCAAAGGCCGTCAGGAGCTTGCGGGCGACGGTTTCCAGCTCGCCCTCGTCCAGGGGGTGGAAGGTCACGATCTCGTCCAGGCGGCCGAGAAATTCCGGGCGGAAGACCTGGCGCAGCTCCCGCTGGAGGGCGGCGCTCTGGACGGTTTTGCCCGCCTGTCCGCCGGAGAAGCCCAGGGGGACGCCGGTGGAGAGGGCTTCGCCGCCCACATTAGAAGTCATAATGAGCACGGTGCTGCCGAAGCTGGCCCGACGGCCCTGGGAGTCGGTGAGGATACCGTCTTCCATGATCTGTAAGAGCAGATTCCAGACGTCCGGGTGGGCCTTTTCCAGCTCGTCGAACAATAACACGCTGTACGGGTGGCGGCGGACGGCTTCGGTGAGCTGTCCGCCCTCTTCGTGCCCGACGTAGCCGGGGGGCGAGCCGGTGAGACGGCTGGCGGTGTGGCGCTCGCCAAACTCGGACATATCGAAGCGGATGAGCGCCTCCTCCGAGCCAAAGAGGGCTTGGGCCAGGGCCTTGGCCAGCTCGGTCTTGCCCACGCCGGTGGGCCCCAGAAAGAGAAACGCACCAACAGGACGGTGGGGTTCCTTCAGCCCGGTCCGGCTGCGGCGGATGGCGCGGGCGACGGCCCGGACGGCAGCGGTTTGTCCCGCCACCCGGCGGCCTAAATCCTGCTCCAGACGGAGCAGCTGATTGGCCTCCCCCTGGGTCAGGCGGGTGAGGGGGATGCCGGTCCACTGGGAGATGGTGCGGGCTACGTCCTGGGGCGTGACCACGGGCGGAGCCTGGGCGGCCAGCCAATCGGCCCGGCCCTGGTCCAGCTCCCGGCGGAAGTCGGCTTCTGCGTCCCGGCAGCGGGCGGCGGCCTCGTAATCTTGGGCGGCAATGGCCTCATCCCGCTCCCGGACGACCAACTGGACCCGGTGGGCCAGGGCGTCCAAGTTGGGCGGGAGCGCCTGGGCCCGCAGGCGGGCCTGGGCCGCGGCCTCGTCCAGCAGGTCGATGGCTTTGTCCGGCAGGCGGCGCTGGGGCAGGTAGCGGGCGGAGAGGGTGACGGCGGCTTCCAGCGTCCCCTCGGCGAAGGACAGGCCGTGGTGCAGGGCGTAGCGGGGGGCCAGGGTGCGCAGGATCGAGAGGGTGGTCTCCCGGCTGGGTTCCTCCACTTGCACGGGCTGGAAGCGGCGCTCTAAAGCAGAGTCCTTTTCTAAGAAGCGGCGGTATTCCTCGGTGGTCGTGGCTCCGATGAGCTGCACGCCGCCCCTGGCCAAGGCGGGCTTTAAGAGGTTGGCCGCATCAATGGCTCCCTCTGCGCTGCCGGCACCGACCAGGGTGTGCAGCTCGTCCAGAAAGAGAATGACGTTCCCGGCGCGGGCCACTTCGTTCAAAATGTTTTTCATGCGCTCCTCAAACTCGCCCCGATACTTCGTCCCGGCGATGACGGAGGCCAGGTCCAGGGCCAGCAGGCGCTTGTGGGTCAGCGCGTCCGGGACTTGCCCCAGGGCCATGCGCTGGGCCAGGGCCTCCACCACGGCGGTCTTACCAACCCCGGCTTCGCCCAACAGCACGGGATTGTTTTTGGTTCGGCGCAATAGGATTTGAATGACCCGCTCCAGCTCCGCGTCCCGGCCGGTGACGGGGTCGTAGCTGCCCCGCCCGGCGGCTTGGAGCATGTCCTGGGCGTGTTGGTCCAGCAGGCGCGTGGCGGGGGAAGGGGGAGAGGGGGGATGATTGGCCTCGCCGCGGGAGCGGGGGGCCGGGGAGCCGCCGCTGCCCCAGGAGCGCATGGGAAAGAGAAAGGGACTCATGCCTTCGCCTCCTTTTTTCCTCCGTTTGCTCCGCCGCACTGGGGGGAGGAAATGACAGGAATCATTCGGTTTTCGTGGCTGACGGAGCAAGGCGCTCCCTCCAATTCGGGCACAGCAGAACCGGAATGGGACGGTTTCAAGGTGTTTTGCATAGAGATATTCCTCCCGAATAGGTTTTTATGGAGAATCTACCTAAAAATCTTGCCCGAAATCTATCAAAATAACCAACGATTTTCTGTGATTTTAGAATTGCATTTTTAGAAAAATGTGATACAATGTGGGTTGCCAAGAAAAAACTATTTGGAGGTACCTTACTATGTACGCTATTAATCCTGAACTGTGCACCTTCTGCAAGAGCTGTATGGAGGAATGTCCCACCGGCGCTATCCAGGAAGGCGCTGTTGACGGCAAGGAAGTCTGCGTTGTCTCTTCCGAGTGCATCGACTGCGGCGGCTGCGAGGATTCCTGCCCCACCGATCCCAAGGCTATCGGCTATAAGGACTAATATCGGTTTCCATCAGGAACGCGAAAATACGGGCGTGCCAGCTACGGCACGCCCGATTTTCGTCTCTCCGAACAACAAAACCACAGGAGAAGGGATCGAGCATGCTACACTACAGAACGATCACTGCGGCGGATGATGCAGCGCTGGCCAAGATCATTCGCACGAATTTGGAGCAGCTTCAGTTGGACATTCCGGGAACGGCCTATTTTGACCCGGAGCTGGACCACATGAGCCAATACTATGCCAAAGCACCCGAAAAGAGAGCCTACTTCATTGCGCTGGACAAGACAGAGAAGGTGGTCGGCGGCGTTGGCGTGGCCGAGTTTGCGCCCATTCCCGGCTGCGCGGAGGTACAGAAGCTGTATTTGGCAGATTCGGCCAAGGGAAAGGGCCACGGCAAGGCGCTGATGTGCCTGGCAGAGGACTGGGCCAGAGAGGCCGGCTATGCGCAGCTCTATCTGGAGACACACAGCAACCTGACAACGGCCATGAGGCTCTATGAAAAGCTGGGATTTCAGGAGATCGAAAAGCCAAGCACAGTCCTCCACGGGACGATGGACCATTTTTATCAGAAAAGGTTATCCCGGTGAAGATCAACCAGCAGAAACAGATCAAAGCGTTTTTGGCCGAAGAATTTGGCACCATCAGAAATCTCCAAAGCAACAGGCAGCATATGTTATGTGTCCTGCGGCTTTGGAGATTTTTGTGTTTGAAGAGACGAAGGGCAGGGCTGACGCATATCTTGGGAAGTGAAGCTATGGTTCTGAGGTGTCAGCCGGGGGCCTTTTGTCTGCCCTGACTTCCGTCATTTCGCCGCTACCGTTCTGGTTGAGATTTTAGGCGGGCTATGATATAATCTATAAAATGTACCTAGACCATCCCTGGATCGGCCCAAAGACCCCCGGCAGGGGGGCTTGACAGCGAAAGGAGGGCCTTTTATGAAAATCGTTGTGTTGGCAGGCGGCCTGAGCCCGGAGCGGAATGTGTCTCTTTCTTCCGGGACCATGATCACCCACGCTCTGCGGAGCCTGGGGCATCAGGCGGCTTTGGTGGATATGTATTTCGGCCTGGAGGACTACGACGGGCCCTTGGAGGCGTTCTTTGACCGGGACGTGACCGACCGCTGGAAGCAGGTGGACCCCAAGGCCCCGGACCTGGAAGCGGTCAAGCGGCAGCGGAAATGGAAAAGCCCCAACCAGTTCGGCCAGGGCGTGTTAGCGTTGTGCCAGATGGCCGACATCGTCTTTCTGGCCTTTCACGGCACCTGCGGCGAGGACGGGCGCGTGCAGGCGGCCTTTGACCTTATGGGCATCCCCTACACCGGCGCGGGATACTTAGGCTCTGCCATTGCCATGGATAAGGATTTTACCAAGCGGCTCATCGCTGAGCTGGACGTGGCCACCCCCAAGTGGCGGCGGGCGGAGTATACGATGAAAGACATCGACAGCCTGACCAGCACCACCCCCGTGCCCTGCGTGGTGAAGCCCGTGGCCAGCGGGTCCTCCATCGGCGTTTCCATTGCCCACACGAAAAAAGAGCTGTACGCCGCCCTGGTGAAGGGTTTGGAGTTCGGCGGCCAGTGTGTGCTGGAGCAGTATGTCAAGGGCCGGGAGATCCAGGTGGGCATCTTAGCGGGCAAGGCCCTGCCCTCCATCGAGATCATCCCCAGCGATGGGTTCTATGATTATGAAAATAAATACCAGCCGGGCGCAGCCAAAGAGGTCTGTCCGGCGGAGATCCCCCCGGAGTGGGAAAAAGCCGTAGGGAAGGCGGCTGAGACGGTGTATGAGGCCCTGGGCCTGACCGTCTACTCCAGGGCGGATTTTATCGTCACCGAGGACGGCACCCCCTGGTTTTTGGAGATCAACACCCTGCCGGGCATGACCCCCACGAGCCTGGTGCCGCAGGAGGCCGCCGCCATCGGCCTGGACTACGCCGGCCTGTGCCAGCGGATCATTGACGAATCCCTCAAGGCCCGCAACGGCTGAGAGACGAGCATAAAGGAGAGAGCACGCACTATGGAACCAATGACAGTAAGAGAACTGCTGGCCGCCACCGACGGCAAGCTATTGGGAGACGTCAGTCTGGACACGACCATTTCCGGCGTGGAGACCGACAGCCGGGCCGTCCATGACGGGGACCTGTTCGTGGCCATCCGCGGCGAAAACATCGACGGGCACCAGTTCATCACCGGAGCCTTAGAGGGCGGCGCCTTGGGCTGCCTGACCGCTGTGCCCCCGAAGGAGGCGGTGCCGGGGAAGTTCTATGTTCTGGTGGAGGACACGGTGCAGGCCTTGGGCCAGGTGGCCAGGGCCTATAAGGCCAAGTTCCCCATCCCGGTCATCGGCATCACCGGCAGCGTGGGCAAGACCACGACCAAGGACATGATCGCCTCCGTCCTGAGCCAGAAGTTCCGGGTCCTGAAGACCGAGGGCAACTACAACAACGAGATCGGCCTGCCCCTGACCCTCTTCCGTCTGAACCCCCAGCACGAGCTGTGCGTGCTGGAGATGGGCATGAACCACTTCGGCGAGATCGACTACCTGACCCGTATCGTCTCCCCCAACGTGGCGGTCATCACCAACATCGGCGACGCCCACATCGAGAACCTGGGCAGCCGGGAGGGGATCCTGAAGGCCAAGAGCGAGATCTTCCAGGCCATGACCGGCGACGACCTGGCCGTCCTCAACGGGGATGACCCCCTGCTGCGGACCTTGGACGGGAAGATCGCCCCCGGCATCCTCTGGTGCGGCGCGGATCACGAGCCGCCCTATGAGGCCAAAGAGATCCGGCAGATGGGTGCCAAGGGGCTGCAGTGCAAGATCAAGACTCCCAAGACCGAGTTTGCTGTGACCATCCCCGCCCTGGGCAACCACATGATCTATCCCGTTCTCATGGCCTGCGCCATCGGTGAAAAATTTGGCATGACCGGCGAGGAGATGAAGAAGGGCGTGGAGGCCTTCGTCCCCACCAAGATGCGGATGAACGTGATCCGTCAGGGCGACGTGACCATTCTGGACGACGCCTACAACGCCAACCCCCAGTCCATGCGGGCGGCGCTGGAAGTGCTGTCCCAGACCGACGCGACGTTCCGCGTGGCCGTCCTGGGTGATATGTTTGAACTGGGCGAGCTTGGCCCCGAGCTGCACCGGGGTATGGGCGAGTGCGCCGCTGCCCTGGGCAACATCGACGCGCTGCTGGCCGTGGGCGAGCTGGCCTGGAACATCTATGACGCGGCCCACCAGGCCGGCATGGAAGGGGCCATTTACGCCAAGGACCGGGCGGCGGCAAAGCCCTTGCTGGCCAACTTCATCCGGCCTGGCGCGGTGATCCTGGTCAAGGCCTCCCGCGGCATGGCCTTTGAGGAGCTGACCCGCGAGCTGCAGCGCCTGGCACCCAAGAACTAAACCATAAAAAAAGCGGGGGACAGCCCGGCTGGGCTGTCTCCCGTTTCTGGGTTCTGGTTTGCAGGTTTGACTGCAATGTTTAGGAACCGAAGTCCACAATCATCTTCCGGGGGGCGTTCTTCACCGTGTCCTCCAGCGTCTCCTCATAGGGGGCGCAGGAGATGTTGCGGTCGGTGATCATGCCGGTGATGAGGAAGGCGGGGACCACGTCGTAGGCGGGGGTCCAGCCCTCGGCGTCGCCGCAGGGCAGACCGGCGGTGACGGAATGAGGGTCCCCCTCGGCCTGGCCGAAGGCGCTGCCGTCGGCGGCGTCGAGGTCGATGTCGTCGGCGCTGAGCACGGCGTAGAAGGGGATGGAGTGGAAGTAGCAGGCGATGGCCAGCTCATAGGCACCCACGGGGGCCTTCAGGTCTCCGTTTTTGGCGGCCAAGATGCCGTCCACCAGGACCATGTGCGCCCCCTGGCGGGCTAGGAAGGTGGCGGCGGCCTGGTCGGGGATGAGCGTGCAGGGCACGTTGTCCTTGCTCAGCTCCTGGGCCAGCAAGGTCCCGGCGGTCAGAGAGGGGCGGCCCTCGCAGAGGGTGACCTGCTCGATGAGCTTCCGCTTCCAGCCCCGGCGGGCGATGCCCAAGGCCCCGGTGGGGGCGGCGGAGTGGAACGCACCCCGGTCGGTCCGCAGCAGGACGCGGGTGCCCTCGCTCATGAGGTCGGTGCCGTTGCGGGCGGTGTTGCGGTCGGCCACGACCTGCTGCCGCTCAAACGTTACGGCGGTGGCCAAGAGGGTCGTGATGCGGTCTACGTTTTTGGTGTAGGCTTCGGGCGGATCCGCCATGAAGTCCAGAGCCAGCTGCATGTCCCGGCTATGGTTCCGGCTCTCCAGCAGCATGGCGCGGGCCCCGGCCAGGACCTCCTCAAACTGCGGGGTCTGCTGCAAGTCCTGGGCAGCCAGGGCGGCCTGACACAGGCCGTAGGCCCCGGCGATGGCGGCGATCTTTTCCTCCAGGATCGCACCGGAGGAGAGGACCTGGACCGTCTCTTCCAGGCTGGTGCAGGTGAGCCACCGCTCCTCCTGGGGATACACAGACTGGTCCAGCAAAGACAGGACGCTGTCCTGCCACAGAAGTGAAATCATGTTTAGTATGCCTCCTGTTCTTCGGGGAGCGTGTTTTGAGGAAAGCTCAAAGCGTGCTCCGTTGGGTTGGCGTTATCATATCATATTTCGGGGCCACGCGCCACTCCCCCCGGCAAAATTCTGCCGGGCGGCGCTGCGCCCCACAGAGGAAACACATCCATGATCGACATTGCGGTACGCGACTTAGTAAAAGAATATGAAGTGGGTCAGCCGGTTCTCAACGGCCTGACCTTTCAGGTGGACACCGGCGAGCGGGTGGGCATTTTAGGCCGGAACGGCGCGGGCAAGACCACGCTCTTCCGCATCCTCACCGGCCAGGAAGAGGCCGACAGCGGGCAGGTGATCATCCCCGCCGGGAAGCGGCTGGGGCTCATCTCCCAGATCCCCGTCTACCCCGCCGGGTACACCGTGGAGGACGTGCTGCGCACGGCCTTTGACGATCTCAAAGCCATGGAGCAGGAGATGGAAGCCCTCTCCGACCAGCTGGCCGGGGGTGACACCCAGCTCTTGGCCCAGTACGACCGCTTGCAGGCGGCGTATGAAACGGGCGGCGGCTATGAGATCGAGACGCGCTTAGAAAAAATCTGCTCCGGCCTGGGTATCTCAAAAGACTTTCGGGCAAAAGACTTCGCCCAGCTCTCCGGCGGGGAAAAGACCCGCATCAACCTGGCCCGGCTGATTCTGGTAGATACTGAAATTCTGCTCCTGGACGAGCCGACGAACCACCTGGACCTGCACGCCACGGAATGGCTGGAGGATTACGTCAGCCATTACAAGGGCACGGTGTTGGTCATCTCCCATGACCGCTACTTTTTGGACAAGACCATTTCGCGGGTCGTGGAGCTGAAGGACGGCAAGGCGGAATTCTATTCCGGAAACTACTCCTTCTATGCAGTGGAAAAAGAGAAACGCTACCTGGAGCAGCTGCGGCAATACAAGAAGGAGCAGGCGGAGCTGCAACGCCTCTCCGACACCGTGCGGATGATGCACGAGCACAACACGGAGCACCTGAACAAGCGGGCCTTCTCCATCGAGAAGCGCATGGCGAAGCTCAACCAGACCGCCCGGCCGGACCGGGTGAAAAAGCTCAAGGCCAAGTTCGGCCAGGCGGAGTTTCACGCCGACGACCTGCTCTCCCTGCGGGATCTGAGCAAGACCTTTGGGGAGCGGACGCTCTTCCACGACGTGACCCTGCGCCTGGAGGACGGCGACCGGGTAGCCCTGCTGGGCGACAACGGGACGGGGAAATCCACGCTCCTGAAGATCATTCTGGGGGAGGAACCCCAGGACAGCGGTGTGGTGAAACAGGGCATCACCGTGAAGACCGGCTATCTGCCCCAGCAAATTCGCTTTGCCCACCCGGAGCGGAGCTTGTACGACACCATGATCTACGACGCCGGGTGCGATGCGCAGCAGGCGCGGGACAGATTGGGCCGCTTCCTCTTCCAGGGGGAGGATGTGTTCAAGCCGGTCTCGGTCCTCTCCGGCGGGGAGCAGAGCCGCCTGCGGCTTTGTATGCTGATGGACGAAAAAGTCAACTTCCTCATCCTGGACGAGCCGACGAACCATTTGGATCTGGATTCCAGAGAGTGGATCGAGGAAGCCGTGGAGGAGTACGAGGGCGCGTTGCTCTTCGTCTCCCATGACCGGTATTTCATCGACCGGTTCGCCACCCGCATCTGGACCCTGGAAAACGGCGTCATCACCGATTTCAAGGGGGATTACGCGGCCTACCAGGCCTGGCGGGAGCGGCAGAAGCAGCTGGCCCCGCCGCCCAAGCCGCAAAAAGAGGAAAAAGTCAAGAAAGAGAAACCCAAGCGGACCGGGGGCACCAAGCAGCTGAAAAAGGACTTGGCCGCCGCAGAAAAGCGGATGGAAAAGCTGGACCAGCTGATGGAGACCCTGAACGCCGAAAAGGAAGCGGCTGCTTCCGACTACCAAAAGCTCCAGGAGCTGGCGGAGCAGGAGGCGGAGTACACCGCCGAATACGACGCCCTCATGGAAAAATGGGAGGTGCTTTCCGAGGCCATTGCCGCCGAGGAAGGCTGAGTATTTTGCACCAACACGACAAAAGGAGAAGAACACTATGCCTGACAACAAGACCATCAACGGCGCTCAGTCCACCGACGAGAAGATGCAGGAGCTGTTTGACCTGCTCAACGAAAAGGCCGAGGCCGGGGAGCTGGACGAATCTGCCGAGCTTCCCCAGGAGGAAGTGGACGACAGCCCCATGAGCAGCTCCGAGACCTCCGCCTATGAGTACAGCCTCATGATGAAGCAGTATGAGGCCATGCTGCTGGACTACCAGCGCCGGGAGGCCGAGGAAGCGGCCGAACAGGAAGCCGCAGAAAAGGCAGAGGAAACAGCTGCCGAGGCCGAGTAATGTGGGCGCAGCTCACCAAGGCCTGCCTGCGCTTGGAAGAGATCGAGACCCAGCTCTCCCAGCCGGAGACGTATGACGACCCGGACCTGGCCGCCAGCCTGAACAAAGAGCAGAAAGACCTGCTCCCCCTCGTGGAAGCGTACCGGCAGCACCAGAAGGCCCAGACCGACCTGGACGGCCTGGCCGATCTGCTGGACGACCCGGAGTGCCGCCAGCTGGCCAAGGCCGAGGAGACGGCGCTCCGCGCGGAGCTGGACCGGCTGGAAGAGGAGCTTCGTCTCCTGCTCCAGCCCAAGGACCCCATGGACGGGAAAGACGTTTTCCTGGAGATCCGGGCGGGCGTCGGGGGCGAGGAAGCGGCGCTGTTTGCCGCGGACCTCTTCCGCATGTACTCCATGTACGGCGAAAAGCAGGGCTGGCGGCTGGAGCTGACGAACGTCAATCAGACCGAGCTGGGGGGCGTGAAGGAGCTTTCCTGCCTGGTCAAGGGCGAGACGGCCTACGCCAGACTCAAGCACGAGAGCGGGGTACACCGCGTCCAGCGGGTCCCGGAGACAGAGTCCGGCGGGCGCATCCACACCTCCACCTGCACGGTGGCCGTGCTGCCCCAGGTGGACGAGGTGGACTTTACCCTGGACCCCAATGACCTGCGCATCGACACCTTCCGGGCCTCCGGGGCCGGGGGCCAGCACATCAACAAGACCGAGTCCGCCATCCGGGTGACCCACCTGCCCACGGGCACGGTGGTCGAGTGCCAGGATCAGCGGAGCCAGTATAAGAACAAGGACCGCGCCCTCTCCATTCTCCGCGCCCGCCTCTACCAGCGGGCGAAAGAGGAGCGGGAGGAGGCCATCGCCGGGCAGCGCCGCAGTCAGGTCGGCTCCGGGATGCGCAACGAACGGATCCGAACCTATAACTTTCCCCAGGGCCGGGTGACAGACCACCGCATCGGTCTGACGCTCTACAAGCTCGACGCCGTGCTGAACGGCGACCTGGACGAGCTGGTGGAGGGCCTGATCCTGGCGGAACACAGACAACAGAAAGCGAGTGAACACGACAATGCGTAAGACGAACCGATACAGCATGGAGCAGCTTTCCGACGCCGTGGCGATGCTGCGCAAGGGCGGCCTGGTGGCCGTGCCGACGGAGACGGTCTACGGCCTGGCTGCCGACGCCGAGAACAGCGCCGCCATCTGGACCCTCTTTGAGGTCAAGCAGCGGGAGCGGGAGAAGGCCTTTTCCATCCTGGTCACGGGCATGGACATGGTGGAGCGCTACTGCGAGAACATCCCCTCCGTGGCCTATGCCCTGGCGGAGAAGTATTGGCCCGGCCCGCTGACCATGATCCTGGAGGACAAGGGCGTGGTCTCTGCCCTGGTCAACGACGAGGGCGACACCCTGGGCGTGCGCTGCCCGGACCACCCCATGACCCAGAGCATCTTGCAGGAGGCCGGCGTGGCCCTGGCCGCCCCCTCCGCCAACCCCAGCGACCTGCCCAGCCCCAAGACGGCGCAGGAGGTCCTGGACTATTTCGATGGGCACATTGAGGGCATCGTGGACGGCGGCCCCTGCGCCATGGGCGTGGAGTCCACCATCGTGGACCTGACCGGCGACGAGCCTGTGATCCTGCGGGAGGGCGGCATCCCGGCCCAGGAGCTCTTGGACTTCATCCGGGAGCACCAGGCATGAGAGTCATCGGCATCACCGGTCCCACCGGGGCGGGGAAGACCACCGTCCTGCAAGCCTTGGAATCCCTGGGCGGCGTGCTCATCGACGCCGACGCCGTCTACCACGACCTGACCCGGTCCTCCCAGGCAATGCAGGCAGAGCTGGTCGCCCGCTTCGGCCCCGTGTATGACGGAAACGAGCTGGACCGGAAAAAGCTGGGGGCCGTTGTCTTTCAGGACGAGAACGCCCTGGCCGACCTGAACCGGATCACCCACAAGTACATCGCCCGGGAGACCCAGCGCCGCATCGAGGCGGCGAAGGCCGCCGGGGCCACCGCCGTGGGCATCGACGCCATTGGCCTTTTGGAGAGCCAGCTGGTCGATTTTTGCGACTGCACCCTGGCCGTCACCGCCCCGGAGGAGCTGCGGGTCAAGCGCATCATGGCCCGCGACGGCATTTCCGAGGACTACGCCCGCCTGCGGGTGTCCGCCCAGAAGCCCAGCGCCTGGTTTCAGGCCCACTGCGACTACACCATCGAGAGCACGGAGGCCGACACGGTGGAGACCACCGGGGCACGGGCCAAGGCGCTCTTTGAGAAGATCTTAGAGGTGAATCAAACCATGGAAGAAAACAAAAAGACCCCGGCCCAGCAGAAGCGGGACGCCCTGTTTTTCAGCCCCACCAACGGCTACGACCGTCTGGCGGACGGCGAGGAGCAGGCCATTCAGGACTACTGCGCGGGCTACAAGACCTTCCTGGACGAAGGCAAGATCGAGCGGGAATGCGTGACCTACACCATCGCCCAGGCGGAAGCCGCCGGCTTCCGGCCTCTGGTCCGGGGCGAGAAGCTCCAGGCCGGTGACAAGGTCTACTATAATAATCGCGGCAAGTCCGTTATGCTGGCTGTGATCGGGCAGGAGAGCCTGGCGCAGGGCGCCGTCATCGGCGCGGCCCACATCGACTCCCCCCGCCTGGACCTGAAGCAGAACCCGCTGTACGAAGACAAGGAAATGGCCTACTGCAAGACCCACTACTACGGGGGCATCAAGAAGTACCAGTGGACCACCATCCCCCTGGCCCTGCACGGCCTGGTGGTCTTGAAGAATGGGACCTCTGTGCCTGTGCGCATCGGCGAGGATCCCGGCGACCCGCAGTTTACCGTGGGCGACCTGCTGCCCCATCTGGCGGGGGACCAGGCCAAGAAGACCATGGGGGCGATCGTGACCGCCGAGCAGCTGAATCTCTTTGTCGGCAGCCGTCCCTTTGACCAGGAAGCGGGGGCTGACCGGGTGAAGCTGGCGGTCATGGCCATTCTCAACGAGAAGTACGGCATGGTGGAGGAGGACTTCCTCTCCGCCGAGCTGATGGCGGTCCCCGCCGCCAAGGCCGTGGACATCGGCCTGGACCGGTCCGTGATCGGTGCCTACGGCCAGGACGACCGGGTCTGCGCCTACGCCTGCCTTAAGGCCCTGCTGGACCTGACCGGGATGCCCCGCCGCACGGCCATCTGCGTGCTGGCAGACAAGGAGGAGATCGGCTCCCTGGGCGTGACCGGGATGCAGTCTGCCGCCTTTGATACGTTTATGAGCGATCTGTGTGAGGGTCAGGGCGTGCCGCGGAAGACCTGCTATGAACATTCCTTCTGCCTCTCCGCCGATGTGACGGCGGCCTATGACCCCAACTTCGCCGAGGCCTACGAGCCGAGAAACAGCGCCTACATCAACTACGGCGTCTGCATCAGCAAGTATACCGGGGCGCGGGGCAAGTCCGGCGCATCTGACGCCTCTGCCGAGCTGGTGGGCTATGTTCGCCGGACCTTTGCCGAGGCAGGCGTCATCTGGCAGCTGGCCGAGCTGGGCAAGACCGACCAGGGCGGCGGCGGCACGGTGGCCTGCTACATGGCCAACCGCAACATCGACACCATCGACGCCGGGGTGCCGGTCCTGTCCATGCACGCCCCCTTTGAGACCACGGCCAAGCTGGACTGCTACATGGCCTACAAGGGGATGCTGGCGCTGTATCAGCACTGAGCGCCCGAATGAACTAAGAAAGAGGTCGACCCTACATGAGCATCCTATCCTCGATTTTCCTGGGGCTGGTCCAGGGTGTGGCGGAGTTCCTGCCCATCTCCAGCTCCGGCCACCTGTCCCTGTTCCAGCACTTCTTTGGCATGGCGTCTGCCGACGGCAACCTGTTTTTCGATGTGCTGCTGCACCTGGGCACCCTCATTGCCATTTTCGTCTACTACCGGAAGGACATCCTGGGCCTGCTGAAAGAGCTGGTCCATCTCATCCAGTGCGTCTTCTCCGCCCAGAAGCGCAAGGAGATGAAGCGCCTGCCCCCCGACGGGCGGATGATCCTGATGATCATCATCGCCACCCTGCCGCTGTTTGTCATCCTGCCCATCAAGAGCAAGGTGGAGGGGCTGTATGGCAACACCATCTTCATCGGCGTGGCCCTGCTGCTGACGGGCTTCCTGCTCTTCTGGTCCGACCGGATGGCCAAGGGCAAGAAGACGGCCAAGTCCGCCACCATGCTGGACGCGCTCCTGGTGGGCGTGGGGCAGGCCATTGCGGTGGTCCCCGGCCTGTCCCGGTCCGGTACCACCATTTCCGCCGGCCTCATGCGGGGCTTTAGCCGGAAGTTTGCCGTGCGCTTCTCCTTCCTCATGTCCATCCCCGCAGTGCTGGGGGCCAATATCCTCAGCATCGCCGAGGCCGTGCAGGAGGGCATCGACACCTCGCTGCTGCCCGCCTACTTCATCGGCACCGCCGTGGCGGCGGTGTCCGGCTACTTTGCCATCGGCCTTGTGAACCTGCTGACCAACAAGGGCAAGTTCGGCAACTTCGCCTATTACTGCTGGGGCATCGGCGCGGCCGCCGTGGTGGCCAGCCTGATCTTCCACGGTTAAGACCAGACCCTGGATCGGGAGGAAACTATGTCTTCCACACAAAAGAAACCTGACAACACAAAACGCGCGGCTTCGGGAAAAGTCTCCGGAAAGCCCGCAAAAAGAGCAACTGCCAAGTCCTCTTCTGCCAAGAAGGGGACTTCGGCGCGTAAAAAACCCGCCGCCTACGCCCCCGACCTGGTGAGCCGGGGTATCGCGGCGGCGGTGTGCATCTTCCTGGCCCTGCTGGTGGCCCTGGGGATGTTCGGCATCCATGCCGTGGTCCCGGACCTGCTCAAGAAGGGCATCCAGGGGCTCATCGGCTATGGCTTCTGGATGGTGGCCTTCGTGCTGCTGTGGGCGGCGGGGCTGCTGCTGTTCCGGCGGGACCGGCGGCAGACCCTGCGCCTGTGGTGCCTGGGGCTGCTGCCGGTGGTGGGGGGTGCCCTGCTGCACATCCTGCTTTGGCCGGGCACGTATCCCATTGACTTTCATCTCGTGGGCCGGCTCTGGACCGACGGGGTCCAGAGCATGGGCGGGGGTGTGGTCTCCGGCTTTTTGGCGGTGGTGACCGTAAAGGGCATCAGCCGCCTGGCGGCGGGCCTGGTCTTTGCCCTGCTGTTTGTGATCCTGCTGGCCCTGGCGGCCCATGTGACCCGTGGACAGGTGAGCGGAGCCGTGAGCAGGGCGCGGGACCACCACGCCCAGCGGGCCGCCCGCCGGGAGAAATACGCCGAGTACGACGATGAAGATGAGTACGAGGACGAGTACGACGACTATGATGACGAGGACTGGGACGAGGATCCTGACCCCGCCCCCTACGCTGCCCGCGAAGCTCCGCGCCCCGCACCCCGCCCTGCCGTTTCCCTCTGGCCCTTTCCCCGCCGCAAACGGGCGGCGGACGTGCCCCTGGACGACCCGGAGAAGCTCCAGGCCAAGCGGGACGAGGAGAAGGCCCAGCGGAGAAGCCATCGCGCCCAATCGAAGCCCTCAGCCCAATCCCTCCGACCAGACGAGGGAGAGATGCTCCCCGCCGACACCCTCTTCCACCGGGAGACCGGCGCGGCGGCGCAGCAGGAGCCGGAGCTTGCCCCCGCAGACGATCTCCAGCCGGACGCCCCCATGACCGAAGCCGGGGACGCGCCCATCTGGCAGCCGCTGGAGGGGAGCCCTTCCCCCGACGTCGCCCCTGCGGCGACGGCGGCGAACCACGCCGGAAGCCCTGGCGTAGCCGCCGGTGCGGCGGGTGCGGTCGCCGGGGCAGCTGTGGGTGCCGCCGCCATGGCCATGGCCGAGGCCAAGCCCCAGAGCAAGGCCCAGCGGCAGGCGGAGATCCATCAAGAGGCCGCCGCGGTGGGGCAGTCCATTCAGGAGAATCTGGACCAGGAGGAGCGGGAGTATGTCTTCCCCTCCCTGGACCTGCTGGCCGCCCCCAGCCGGGAGGGCAACCAGGCTGCCAAGGAGGAACTGGACGACACCTTGTCCCGGCTGGCGGAGACGCTGAAATCCTTCGGCATCAACGGCCGGGTCATCGGGGCGGTGCAAGGCCCCTCGGTCACCCGGTATGACGTGAGCCTGGAGCAGGGCGTCCGCCTGAACAAGCTGACCAACCTGGCCGACGACGTGGCCCTGGCCTTGGGGGCCTCCAGTGTTCGGATCGCCCCGGTTCCGGGAAAGATCTCGGTGGTGGGCGTGGAGGTGCCCAACCAGATCGTCACCCCGGTGCCCATCCGGGAGGTGCTGGAATCCCCCAACTTCCAGCGGCATAAGTCCAGCGTGGCCTTCTCCGTGGGCAAGGACATCGGCGGGAACTACATCGTGGGGGACTGCTCCAAGCTGCCCCACATGCTCATCGCCGGTACCACCGGCTCCGGTAAGTCGGTGTGTATTAACTCCCTGCTCATCAGTATGCTGTATAAATCTACTCCGCAGGAATTGCGGCTGATCATGGTGGACCCGAAAATGGTCGAGCTGGGGGGCTACAACGGCATCCCCCATCTGCTCATCCCTGTGGTCACCGACCCGAAGAAGGCCGCCGGCGCCCTGCAATGGGCCGTGACGGAGATGATGAAGCGCTACCGCATGTTCGCCGAGGCGGGCGTGCGGGACCTGGCGGGCTACAACCACTGGGCGCAGGGGCAGGAGGGCTTAGAGCCGCTGCCGAAAGTCGTCATCGTCATCGACGAGCTGGCCGACCTTATGCTGGTGGCGGCGAAGGAAGTGGAAGAGTCCATCTGCCGCGTGGCCCAGATGGGCCGTGCCTCCGGAATGCACCTGGTCATCGCCACCCAGCGGCCCTCGGCGGATGTCATCACGGGCCTTATGAAGGCCAACATTCCCTCCCGCGTGGCCTTTGCCGTGGCCTCCTCGCTGGAGTCCCGCATCATCTTGGACACCACCGGCGCGGAAAAGCTGGTGGGCAAGGGCGACATGCTCTGGTTCCCCCTGGGGGCGGGCAAGCCGCTGCGCGTGCAGGGCTGCTTCATCTCGGATGAAGAAGTGGCCGAGGTGGTCGCCAGCGTGAAGCAGAACGCTGCCGCCGACTACGACGACCAGGTCATGGCCGAGATCGAGCAGCACGCAGCCAACGCCGACAAGAAGGGCAAGTCCTCCGGCTCTGCCGGGGCCTATCCCGGCGGGGAGGAGGACGGCGAGGAGCAGGACGAGCGCTTTGAGGACGGCGTCGAGGCCATTCTCGAAGTGGGCCAGGCTTCCGTCTCCATGCTCCAGCGGCGCTTAAAGCTGGGCTATGCCCGCGCGGCCCGCCTCATGGACCAGATCGAGGCCAAGGGCATCGTCGGCCCCTCGGAGGGGGCCAAGCCCCGGCAGATCCTCATCACCAAGGACCAGTGGCGTCAGATGCAGTCCGGCCAGCCCCTTGGGGAGGAGCCGCTGCCCGCCGAGGACCCGCTGCCGCCGGTGGAGGAGGAGATCCTGACCTTCGACCCGGTGCCCCAGGATTTCCTGGAGTGACCCCATTGACACGACTGGAAAGCAGGGAAACCTATGGGAAACAAGAAACCATCGCCCCCCAACCACATGGCCATCCAGTGGCATGACTATGTCCAGCAGGAAGGGGAGCAGAGCATCCTGACGGCCTCCTTAACGGCCAAAGCCTCCGTGGTGGGGCGGACGGGGCTGATGCTCCTGGCCTGCGGCACTGGGGCCTGGCGGGTGCGCAGCTCCATGAACGCCATGGCCGCCAAGCTGGGCCTGGTCTGCGCGGCGGACATCGGGCTGACCAGCTTAGAGTACACTTGCTTTGACGGAGAAGCGGGATTTTCGCAGACCTTGACTCTGACCTCCACGGGGGTGAACACCGCCAAGCTCAACCGCTTGGAACGCTTTGTGGAGGAATTTTCCATGAGCGACGGGTCCCTCTCTGGGGAGGATCTGCACATCCGCCTGGACGAGATCGAGGCCCTGCATGGGCTGTATTCTACCCGTCGCCTGGCGATGGCGGCGGCCCTGGCCTGCGGAGCCTTTACGTTTCTGTTGGGCGGCGGCCCGGTAGAGATAGCCTTGGCCTTTTTGGGGGCCGGCATCGGCAATAGCGTGCGCAGTATGCTCACCAAGCGCAAGTACACGCTCTTTCTGTGCGTGGCGCTGTCGGTGGGTGCGGCGTGCCTGGTGTATGCCGGGTGCTTGAAGGGCGCAGAACTGCTCTTTGAAGTGGATCCCCGCCACGAGGCCGGGTATATCTGCGCCATGCTATTCATCATTCCGGGCTTTCCGTTCATCACCAGCGGCATCGACCTGGCCAAGCAGGACATGCGCTCCGGCCTGGAGCGGCTGGCCTATGCGGTGATGATCGTCCTGGTGGCGGCGCTGGCCGCCTGGCTCATGGCGCTGCTGCTGGGGCTGACGCCAGTGGATTTTCCGCCCCTGGACCTGTCAGAGGGAGCGAAGATGCTCTTCCGGCTGATTGCCAGCTTTTGCGGCGTGTTCGGCTTTTCGCTGATGTTCAACAGTCCCATCCCCCTGGCGGCGGCGGCTGCTGGGATCGGGGCGGTGAGCAACACCCTGCGCCTGGAGCTGGTGGACTTGGCAAATCTCCCGCCTGCGGCGGCGGCTTTTCTGGGGGCGCTGACGGCGGGGCTACTGGCCTCGGCCTGGAAGGGCTGGGTGGGTTACCCGCGCATCGCCATTACCGTCCCCTCCATCGTCATCATGGTGCCAGGGCTGTATTTCTACCGGGCGGTGTATAATCTGGGTATCATGGACCTGACGACCTCGGCCTCCTGGATGGCCTCGGCTTTGCTCATCGTGCTGGCGCTGCCCCTGGGCCTGATCTTTGCCCGCATCATGACGGACCGGCGGTTCCGATACTCCACATGAAAAATGTCCTGCCCCCTGATCGGGAGCAGGACATTTTTCTGCGTGGTGTTTGGATCGTTTAGAGGGGCAGAGAGTCGCTCCCGGCCAGGCGGAACATGCTCTCCCGGCAGGCCAGGGCGATGCCGTCAATCTGTTCCAAGTGGTGAAGCAGGCGGTGCTCAAACTCCTTCAGGGGCAGCAGGACGCCCAGCTCGTCGTAGGGCCGTTGGCGCTTATAACCGGTGTCCTGGCCATAGAAGACCAAGGCGGTGGGGCAGCTGTCCTGAATGGCGTTGAAGGCATCGAAGACGACGCTGTAAGCCTGGGCCTCGGACAGGCCCAGCTGGGCCGTGTCGGGCAGGGCATAGAGAGCCAGGACTCCCTGCCGGGCGGGGATACGGACTTCTTTGGGCTGCCCCTCTCGGTCATACTGGTGCCGCAGCTGGCTTCCCTCCGCCAGGTACAGGGCGGAGCGGGGCACGCAGGTGTGGTCCTGGCGCAGCTCAGAGAATTTCCGTAGGGTGCGGGGAGATACGGCCTCTCGGACCTGGGGCAGCACGGCCCCGTCCTCGCTGGTGAGCAGGCGGGGGTTGTCCCCCTCCTTGCCGCCAAATCGATTGGGGATGAGAAAGGCCGCCCGCAGCAGGTCGAACATGGTGTTGCCGCACAGCCCCACCAGAAAGGCGGAGAGGTCTTGGTTTTCATAGGCCCGCAGCAGGCCGTAGGGCATGGTGCGGCTGACCAGCCCCTCGGTATCGGTATAATCTTCCAGCTCTGCGCAGAAAGTCTCATACAGCCGGGCCTTGGCCTGGGGCTGGCTGAGAATTTTTTGAAAGAGGGCTTCCGGGTGAGTTTCCCGTGGGAAGAGAGATGTCATGGCAATGCCTCCTATGACGTGAACAGGAATGGATGCGTTCAAGAGCATGATACACCCGCACAGAAAAAAACACAACCAAACAAATTCCGAATAATTTCTTGCGAAAAGGCCCCCGGAACGATTGCAGTCCTGGGGGCCTGCTGTTATAATAGAACCAGTCACCTGAATCAAACCAGTCACCTGCTGATACTAACGGAGAAGAGGTTTGTGCGATGCCCTTCGACGATCCCATTTATTTAGACCGAGACAGCTTTGAAGAGCTGATGGTCGATACAGACGAACATAGACTTTGCTGGATGTACCACGACCTGCTCTCCAGCGCCAGGATCGCCTGGCTGCTGGACGAATCTGCGGGCAAGGGCAGCGACGTTCACGAGAGCTGGGCCTCCATGGCCTGGGTCGCTGCGGGGCACCAGCCGGGGAGCTTTTACCTGCTCTACAAATGGTATGAGGACTCCTGGGGTCCACCCCAGCGCAGCGACCTGTACTATGTGGAGCCGGGCGGCAGCGCGGGGGACCTGCGTGTGCGGGCCTTGGACCAGTCCTTCCGGGAGAAGCTGAACCGGCGGGAGCTGGCCTGGTGCGACAGCTTCCCGGCCAGGGTGAGCCGCAACGCGGCCTACTTCTTCGGCGACCAGGACTTCTGGATCAGCCAGATGGAGACCCTGCTGCAAGTGGCCCAGAGCAGCCCCGGCCAGGAGCTGGCCGCCTTTGACCGCTACTTTGGCCGCCGCCCGGACGGGGAAAAGGCCATGCTGGGCGGGACCATGTCTGCCTATTTCCGCAGCATCGAGGCCGTCCGCTCCGTGTTATACGGCCTGCTGGAGAGCGACGGCCGCCTGGCCTCGGCGGGCCACTATCTGGGCACGGAGGCCCTGCTGGCCGCCCTGCGCCCCCTGACGGATGCGGTGGATGTCCGGATGCTGCCGGACCTCACGGACTTTTTCGAGCACCTGGCCCAGCGCTTTTACGAAGGCCCCAGCCTGGGGGCCTATCTCACCCGGCAGGCCGGGCGCATTCTGGAGACCCGGACGGAGTCCGGGCAGCTGCGCTGGCTGCGGCTGAACAACCAGTCCGGCCGGATGCTCCTGCGGGAGCTCTACTGCCGCTGCGCCCCCAGCCTGGCCTGGGACGTGTTCCACCGCTGGAACGGGGCCTTGTATTTCACCGCCCTGCGCCGGCCCTTGGGCGGGGAGCTGCCCAGAGGGGTGTGCGTGCTGGCGCGGTTTGAGGACCAGACGGGGCGGGACGTGACGTCCCTGTTCTGGCTGTCCAACGTGACAGGCGGGGAAGTCCGCCTGTGCGAAGGGGAGTTTCTGGAGGATCTGCTGGACCAACTGCTGGACAGCTACATCCCCACCGTGGACCTGCCTGTGGGCCGGCTGTGGGAGGCGGGCGATGTGGCCGCCTGCTCCTTCCGGCTCCAGGACGCTTTTTATCACTATTACCGGGGCAGAAGCTAGCCCCGTGCAAGGAGGGTCACCACCGTGAAGACCGCAGTTGTCACCGACGGAAAGTACCGCGCCTCTCTGGCTGCGGTCCGCGCCCTGGGGTCGGCGGGGTTCCGCGTCGTGGTGACCCAGACGAAAGGGGAGGCCGCCGCTGCGCCGGCCTCCTTTCTCTCCCGTTACGCCGCCGAGACGCGCTGGATCGACGGCTCCTGCAAGGACGATGCCTACGGGCAGAACTTGCTGGCCTTGCTGGGGGAGTATGATACCCCCGTCCTCTTCTGCACCGGGGCAGACACCTTAAACCTGGTCAGCCGACGGCGGGAGGAATTTGCCGCTGTGGCCCGGTTCCTTGTGGCCCCGCCGCAGGTGCTGGACGACCTCAACGACAAGGAGACCGTCCACCAAAGGGCCATTGAACTGGGCCTGCCGGTGCCGGAAGAATTTGCGGCGGTGCCGGACCGCTACCCCGTGGTCATCAAGCCCCACTGCGGCGAAAAGGTGGGGCTGAAAGCGCGGGAGCGCTATGTCATCGCGGAAAACACCGCCGATTACATGGCGAAATATTCCGCCATGGCCCGGTATGACGCGGACCCCATCGTGCAGGAAAAAGTGGTCGGCCCCGGCGAGGGCGTGAATTTGCTGCTGGATGAACAAAGCCGGCTGATCTGCGCCTTTTGCCACCGGCGGCTGCGGGAGTACCCCGCCAGCGGCGGGCCCTCCACCTGCTGCGTGAGCTTTTACGACGCGGGGATGATCGACCAGGCCTATCGTCTGCTGGCCAGCTTTGGCTTTGTGGGCATGGCCATGGTGGAGTTTAAGGGCGGCAAGATCCTGGAGGTGAACCCGCGGGTGTGGGGGAGCTTCCCCCTCTCCGTCTGCTGCGGCTCGCCCTTTACGGCGCTGTATGCGAACGCGGCGCTGGGGGGACCCGTGGACTATACGCCCCAGGACTTCCGGGCGGGGGTCAAGATGCGATATCTGTTCAACGACGGCATGGCGGTCTTCGATTACCTGCGCCACGGGAAGCTGCGCCCGGCCCTGGCTGGGATCGCGGACTTCTTCGGCACCCGCGAGGCGCTGGACCAGGCAGACGACAAAGCGGCCTACCGGGCCTATCTGCGCGACACCTTGAGGAGGCATGGCCAATGAAACTGACGCTCGACTTACATGTCCACTCGGATGCATCTTTTGACGGGCGGATGTCCGTGCGGCAGATCGCCCTCCTGGCCAAAGCCAGGGGCATCGACGGGGTGGCGATCTGCGACCACGATGTCGTCTACACTGGCCCCACGGAGGTGGAGGGCGTGCTCATCATTCCGGGGGCGGAGTTCTCCACGGAGCATGGGCATCTGCTGGGCCTGTTCCTTACGGCGCCCATCCAGCACACCACCTGGAAGGAGACCGTCCAGGCCATCCACGACCAGGGGGGCATCACGGTGCTGGCCCATCCGTATCAGAACAAACGCTCTGGCTCATTGGAGCCGTTCCGGCCCATTCTGGACGACATAGACGCCGTGGAGACCTGGAACAGCCGGGCGAACCGGAAATATCCCCACGCCAACGACAATGCTTTTATCATGGCCCTGATGAGGAACAAACTCTCCACCGGCGGCAGCGACGCCCACGTCCCCCAGGAAGTGGGGCGGGGCTTCCTCACCGTTGATGTGGAGGAGCGGACGCTGGCGGCGGTGAAAGCCCAGATCCTCGGCGGCTACAAACCGGAGGGAGGGCGCTATTGGGGGCACGGCAAGCCCAGCTCCGCCCGCTATGTGGCCAGCAGCCAGCGCACCAAGCTCCGCAAGGCCCACGCGGGGGCGGGGGCCTACGCCAAGTGGGGGCTTTTTTCGCTCAACTGCCTGCGGCAGGATGCGGCCCGGACGCTCCGGGAACTGAAACAAAAACTACCTGCCCGCCTGCCGAAGGAACTTCGGGAGATTGAGAAAGAGCTGGACAACCTGGATGACGGGGACGATCCCCTGCTCTGAGGCGGCGCAGACAACCATATCGCCCCGGTCCCAGAGGGCCGGAGCAAGAAAGGAGATCAGGCTTCATGTCTTTGATCGTGAAAGCCGGGAAGGCAGGCAAACGCGTGCTGAAAAAATTCCTGCCAGAGGAGAAACACCATGTCAGCTACACCCGCCGCATCGAGCGCGTCCAGACCGGCGAGCGGGTGGTGGCCATGACCTTTGACGACGGGCCGATGGACCTGCCATCCAGCCCGGATAAATTTGACGGACGGTCCCTGACCGACATCCTGCTGGACACCCTGGCCGAGTACGACGCCAAGGGGACCTTCGACGTGGTCGGGGACACCAGCGAGAACTACCCTGACGTGGCCGGAAAGACCGGCCAGGCCGACTGGGGCGGCGTAAAATATGACCACTACCCCGACATCAACCAGGACGACCGGGGCGGCGTGGTGCATAACCCCCGCATGGTCCGGCGGATCCTGGACGAGGGGCACCAGATCACCAACCACAGCTACCGCCATGTGCTCTTTGGCAAGAAGCCCTTTGTCTACGGCAAGCGGGACCACTTCCACGGCCTGGACGAGGTGGTGGCGGACCTGAGCCGTCTGCACAGCCTGATGCAGAAAACGTATGGCTACACCATGACCATGAGCCGCCCGCCCCATTATGTGGACCGGATCGAAGGGGGCTTTTCCAGCTACGACGCCTACGACCAGATGGGCTACCTCTACATGGCCGCCTCCTTTGACGGGGCCGGTTGGCTGCCCCTGCACCACGGCTCGGCCCAGGAGAGCCTGCAGGCGGAGGCGGAGGCCATGGTGGCCCCCATGCGCCACCTGCTGGCCCAGGACCCGGACGCGCTGGCCGGGCAGATCATCTTCCAGAAGGACGGCTATAACATGGCCCGCCGCACCCCCGTGGCCTTTGGCCTGGCCCGGCAGCTGAAGCTGCTGCAGGACTACGGCTATCGGGTCGTGACCGTGCAGCAGCTGCTGGACGAATACAGCCCCTTTGCCGACGTGGGCCAGGACGAGCCTCTGTTTGCCAAGCTGGCCCAGCTGCAAAAAACGCGGGGCATCGTCTACTCCGACAACCGCCTGCGCTTGGACGCCCCCATGACCTGGGGCGAGCTGGCCATGCTCCTGGCCCCCAGGGGCGAGAGCATCCAGCGCCGCATCCAGCGCATCCGGGAGACCGGCACCGCCCAGCATGCCAACTGGGGGGCGATGGACTGGTGCGCCGAGCAGGGCATTCTGAAATACGCCATGGACCCGGACGGGGCTGTGACCAGTTTGCCCAGCGAGTTCTTCGCTTCCTGCACGACCTACACCCGCCGGGCGGTGTACGAGGCCTTCCGGGGATAACTGCCGCTTCGCGCAGGACAACATCATCGTGACAACATAATAATAAGGAGGCACCCCCTATGGAATACATCAGACTGACAGTAGAAGGCCCCATTGCGGTGGTGACCATCCACCGGCCGGCGTGCCGCAATGCCCTCAACAGCCAGGTCTACCGGGAGATCATCGCCGCCCTGCAAGATGTGCGGGACCGGGACGACGTGCGCGTGGTCCTGCTCACCGGGGCAGGAGACAAGGCCTTTGCCGCCGGGGCGGACATCGCCCAGATGGTGCAGGAGTCTCCCCAGTCCGGGCGGCGGCTGTCTGCCCTGTGTCACGAGGCGGCGGAGCTGCTGGAGACCATGCGGCAGGTGACCATTGCCGCGGTGAACGGCTACGCCCTGGGCGGCGGCTGTGAGCTGACCCTGGCCTGCGACCTGCGCATCGCCAGCGACCGGGCCAAGTTCGGCCTGCCGGAGGTCACCCTGGGTATCATTCCGGGGGGCGGCGGCACCCAGCGCCTGCCCCGGCTCATCGGGGTGGCGAGGGCAAAAGAACTGATCTTCACCGGCGGCGTGATTGACGCAAAGGAGGCCGACCGCATCGGGCTGGTCAACCGCGTCGTGCCCCACGACGACCTCATGGACACCTGCCGGAGCCTGGCCAAGACCATCGCCCAGAACGCCGGTTACGCCGTCTCCCTGGCCAAGGAAGCGATCAACGCCAGCGGCGACACGGACCTGAAAAACGGCCTGCGCCGGGAGGCCGACCTGCTGGGTCTGGCCTTTGCCACCCACGACAAACAGGAGGGCATGACGGCCTTTTTGGAGCGCCGGAAGCCGGAATTTACGGATTTTTAAGCGCTCGGAAAAAAGATGACAAATTGATAAACCCTTGCGCCCCAAGGGTTTGCGGGTATTTTACAGGCTGATTTGTAGAAAATCAGCCTGTATTTTTGTGCAATGGTAACGAAATTGTGGCAAACTATTAACAAATTGGTTACAAAACGGAACGAATTGATAACGAATCGGATAAAAAACAGCAACAAACCGAAACAAGATTTTAGGAAATTCTCACAAACCGGCCGCAGAATTCGGCCGGTTTTCCGCCGGGAGGGCGATTTGCCAAGGGGGGCGGGCTTCGTGTATAATGCCCCCAGCAAGCGCCGCCGGGGCGAAACAGAGAGACGTTCCCCGGCCCGACGAGAAGCCAAGAAGGCCGTGCTCGCCTGTCCCTTTCGGGCGTTTGCAGGTGGGACAGCGGAGCAGAGCCTTCCCGACGACAGGAGTTCCACATGAAAAAAATCTTGATCGTGGCGATGCTGTGCATGGCCCTAGTGGCCACCATGGCCCCCGCCGCTGCCGCCGCCGACACCAACTATGCCCAATGCATGGCGGCCATCCAGGAGCAGAAGACCATCCAGGCCCAGGCCCACCAGACCGCCACCACCCTGCGGAAGAAGGGCTATAAAGACAGCAGCGCCTATGTCCAGGCCGCCAAGAGCACCTGGAACGAGGCCCAGGCCGCCATCCAGGGCTACCAGAAGCTGGCCAAATACACCGACGAAGACATCCGCATCCTGACCACTACCGTCTTCCACGAGGCCGGCCACACCACCGAGCAGCTGCGGCAGTATGTCGCCCAGGTGGTGCTCAACCGGGTGAAGGACAGCCGCTTCCCCAGCACGGTGAAGGCCGTCATCACCCAGCCCGGCCAGTACGCCACCAAGTACGCCGATGCCTCCACCACCCAGTCCGTGAAGAGCAAGGATGCGGCCAACGGTACTTACTACTACGCCATGTGCGAGAACGCCGTGAAGACCGCCATGATGGGCCAGGTGAATATGCCCTCCAACGTCCTCTATCAGGCCAACTTCTCCCAGGGCAAGGGCGTCTGGAAGTCCGTGAGCTTCAACAGCGGCTGGTATTCCAGCACGAGCTACTTCTGCTACGGATAATGAAACCCTGACAACAGCACAAAGGCCCCCGAACCACTCGTTCGGGGGCCGATTTTTTTGGCTTGTTTCCGTTGGGCAGCTTACAATAATTTTTCCAGGCAGACCAGCCGGATGCCGGGGATGCCGTTGAAGTCGCAGGAGACGATGCCCACCTCTTGGTAGCCCAGACCGGCGTAGAGGGAGCGGGCGGCGGCGTTGCGCTCGTTGGTGTCCATGCGCAGGGCGGTGCAGTTTTGTTTGCGGCCTAAGTCCTCGTAGAAGTGCACGAAGCGGGTGGCGCAGCCCCGGCCCTTATAGCTGGGGTCCACCACCAGGGTGTGGAGGACGAGAACGGCGTCCGGGGCGTCGTCCCGGCTCCAGGGGGCGTCGACGTAGACGTCCACCTGCGCCTGGTCGATCTTGGCGGAGGCGACGATGCGGCCCTCTTCCTCGGCCACATACATGTCTCCGGCCTGGATGGCGTCGGCGGCGGTCTGGCGGGTGGGGTAGATGGCGCGGATCCAGCCGATGGTGGCGCGACCGGTCTCTTCTTCGGTGTGGATGGCGTCGTAGATGGCGGCGATCTGGTCCAGGTCGCCGGGGACGGCTTTGCGGAACATGGGAAACGGCTCCTCTCTTGGGGAATGATTTTTTCTGATTTTAGCACCGAAGCCCCGCTTTTTCAAGCGCCCGGTGGACAAACGGTGGGATTCGTGCTAAAATAACACGGATTATATGCAGGCTGCGCCTTTGTCTGTTCCGGACGGGGAGAAGGGCCTGCCCAATGGAGATGCGAAACTGTGCGAAAAGAAATCATGGGCGTGTCCTTTGACGACGTGACCCTCCCCCAGGCCATTGCCGCCGGGGAAGAACTGGCCAAAGGGCCGGGGTGTGCCTATGTGGTGACCCCAAACCCTGAGATCGTAAACATGGCCCGCCAGGACCCGGCGTATGGGGCCATTCTGAACGGGGCGGGCCTGGTCCTGCCCGACGGCATCGGCGTGGTCCACGCGGCCAAAATTTTAGGCACCCCCTTACAGGGACGGGTGCCCGGCATCGACTTTGCCACAGGGCTGGTGGCCCGCATGGCCGAGACGGGCCTGCGGCTGTATCTGCTGGGGGCCAAGCCGGGGGTCGCCGAGCAGGCCGCCGAGAACTTAAAACAGACCCACCCGAACCTGATCGTCTGCGGGACCCACGACGGGTATTTCCAGGACGCTGCCCCCGTAGTGGAGGCTGTGAAAGCTGCGCAGGCGGACGTGGTGTTTGTCTGCCTGGGCGCCCCCAAGCAGGAGCGGTGGATGGCCGAGTACGGTCCGGCCACCGGGGCCCATCTGCTGGTGGGCCTGGGGGGCGTCCTGGACGTCTACGCCGGGAACGTGAAGCGTGCCCCGGCCGTGTGGCAGAAGCTGGGGCTGGAGTGGTGCTATCGGCTCCTGCATCAGCCCAGCCGGATCGGCCGCATGGCGAAGCTGCCCCTGTTCCTGGTGGAGGCGGCACGGGAAAAGCGAAAGAAGGGCTGAGCCATGCCAAAAGGAAGACTCATCGTCATCGAGGGGACCGACGGGTCCGGAAAGTCCACCCAGTTTGCCCGGCTCTGCCAGCGGGCAGAGGCGGCGGGCATCCCGTTCCAGCGCCTGGTCTTTCCCCAGTACCAGGAGGAATCCTCGGCACTGGTGCGGATGTATCTGGGGGGCGAGTTCGGCAAGCACCCGGAGGACGTGAACGCCTACGCCGCCTCCAGCTTTTACGCCGTGGACCGCTATGCGTCCTGGAAAAAAGTCTGGCAGCGCTGGTATGAGCGCGGGGGCCTGGTGCTGACGGACCGATACACCACCTCCAACGCCGTCCACCAGGGCAGCAAGCTGCCCGACGAGGAAAAGGGGCCCTTTTTCCGCTGGCTGGCGGACTTTGAATACCGCCGGCTGGGCCTGCCGGAGCCGGACCTCGTGCTCTATCTGGACATGCCGACCGACCAGGCCATGACCATGCTGCGCCAGCGGGAGGCCGCCACCCACACCAAGGGGGACATCCACGAGACGGACGGGGCGTATCTGGCCGCCTGCCGCCAGGCCGCCCGCCAGGCGGCGGACCTGTACGGCTGGCACACCATCCCCTGCCTGGACGAGCGCGGCCGGCTGCGGGAGATCGACACCATCCACGAAGCACTCTGGCAGGCGGCGCTGCCCCTGCTGACCCAAGAAGGAGAAAACGATGGGAACACAAGTTTCTGAAGTGAAAAAGATCTTACGCCAGCAGATGCGCGAGGCCATGGCGGAGATGACGGAGCAGGAGAAAGCCTGGTCCGACCAAGAGCTGGTCTCCGCCTTCCTGGCTCACCCCAAGCTGGACGAGGCCAACACCGTGATGCTCTATTACGGCGTGGGCCAGGAGATCGCGACGGCAGACCTCATCCAGACCCTGCTGGACCAGGGCAAGACCGTCTGCCTGCCCAAATGTCTGCCGGAGCACCAGATGGAGGCCCGGATCATTCAGAGCCTGGACGAGCTGGAGCCGGACGCCTACGGCATCCCCGCCCCGAAGGACGCCTGCCCCGTGCTGGAGCGGGAGAAGATCGACCTGATCTTGGTCCCCGGCCTGTGCTTTGACAGCAAGGGCAATCGTCTGGGCCAGGGCGGCGGCTATTACGACCGCTATCTGGAGGACTTTGACGGGAACACCATCGGCCTGTGCCGGGAGGATTTCTTCCAGATCAACCTGCCGCGGGAGCCGCTGGACGCCTTTGTCCGGGTGGTGCTGACGGAGGAGGGCCAGGTCTGGCCCATGACCCAGCCCCTGGACTGACCCCAGGACGCTCACAACGCTCCCCGGCTCTCAAACGGGCCGGGTCCCCAGGAGGTAATATATGGAACGAGACACCAGAAGACGGCGGGAGGAACCGGACCGCTATCCCCCCCGCCGGAGAAAGAACAAACGCTCCCCGGTCTCCAGCTCGATGATGTATATCGTGCTGGTGTGCGCTGTGTCCGTGGTGCTGGCCGCTGTGTGCTGGTCTTTGGGCAACGACGTGCTGGCCCTGAACAAGGAGAGCACCAGCGCCACCATCACCGTCAACGACGAGAGCGACTTCGGCAGCGTGGCCGACCAGCTCAAGGGCAACGACATCATCAAACACAAGGGACTCTTTAAGCTCTTCGCCTCCCTCACCGGCGGCAAGGACAAGATCGCCCAGGGGACCTATGTGGTCAACTCGGACATGGACTACCGGGCCTTGCTCAACAGCATGTCCAGCAACTCCGCCAGCCGGAAAGAAATTTCCGTGACCATCACGGAAGGCCAGACGGTGAAGCAGATCTTTGAGTTGTTAGAAAAAGAGGGCGTGTCCACCGTGGAAAAGCTGGAGGACATGGCCGCCAACCACGACTATGCCTTCTCCTTCTTGCAGGACATCCCCCTGGGGGATCCCACCCGCCTGGAGGGGTACCTCTTCCCCGATACCTATAACTTCTATATGGGCGAGGACGCCAAGTACGTCATCAACAAGATGCTGGTGAACTTCGACAGCAAGGTCGATGACACCGTCCGCCAGAAGATCAGTGAGTCCGGCTACTCCATCCGGGAGATCCTGACCATCGCCTCCATGATCGAAAAGGAGACGGACGGCACCGACCGGACCACCATCGCCTCTGTCATCTACAACCGTCTGAACAACCCCGGCGCGTCCACCGCGGGCTACTTGCAGATCGACGCCACCATCCAGTACGTCCTGCCGGAGGGCAAGATCGTCCAGGAGAGCGACTACCAGGGCGTGGACAGCCCCTACAACACCTATAAGAACAAGGGCCTGCCCCCCGGACCCATCGCCAACCCCGGCATGGAGTCCATCACTGCCGCGCTGAATCCCCAGAGCACGAACTACTATTACTATGCCCTGGGTGACGATCACCTGCACCACTTCTTCTCCAGCTACGCCGAGCATCAGGCCTTCCTGAACAGCTGAGAGGTGGACGAGACATGCAGCAGAAAAAATTAGAACTCCTGGCCCCCGCTGGGGACTGGGAACGCTTGGAGATGGCGCTGGCCTATGGGGCCGACGCCGTGTACCTGGCGGGCAACACGTTTGGCATGCGCTCCTTTGCGGGGAACTTTTCCCCGGAGGAGCTGCGCCGGGCGGCGAAGCTCTGCCGGGAGCGAGGCGTGGACCTGCACGTGACGTGCAACACCATGCCCCGCAACGACGAAATGGCCCGCCTGCCCCAATGGTTGGAGCTGCTGGAGGAGGTGGGGGTGACGGCGGTCATTCTGGCCGACGTGGGCGTGCTGGCCTTGGCCAAGCGCTATGCCCCCTCCGTCAAGATCCACATCAGCACCCAGGCCAGCATCGTCAATTACCAGACGGCCACGGCCTGGCATGATTTGGGGGCGGACCGGGTGATCTTAGCCCGCGAGCTGAGCTTGGACGAGATCGCAGAGATCCGCGCCAAGACCCCGAAAGACCTGGAGATCGAGACCTTTGGCCACGGGGCCATGTGCGTGTCCTACTCCGGCCGCTGTCTGCTCTCCAACTATATGACGGGCCGGGACGCCAACCGGGGTGCCTGCGCCCAGCCCTGCCGGTATCAATACGCCCTGGTCGAGGAAAAGCGGCCGGGAGAATACTTCCCCGTCTATGAGGACGAGAAGGGGACGTACATCATGAACTCCCGCGACATGTGCATGATCGACCATCTGCCTGATCTCATCCGGGCGGGCGTGGATTCCATCAAGATCGAGGGCCGGGCCAAGTCCGCCTATTACGCCGCCATCGTCACCGGGGCCTACCGCCACTGCATCGACGCCGTGCAGGCAGGCAAGCCCCTGGACCCCATCTGGCGCAACGAGGTGGAGAAGGTCAGCCACCGGCACTATTCCACCGGCTTTTTCTATGGCCAGCCCGGTCAGTTCACCTCCGACGCCCGGTATATCCGGGACTGGCAGGTGGTGGCAGTGGTCGAGTCCTGCACCGAAACGGGCCTTGCCACGGCCTCCCTGCGGAATAAATTTTCCATGGGGGATGAGATCGAGCTGGTCGGCCCGGACACCCGCCCGGTGGCCTTCCAGGCTCCGCTCATGATGGACGAGAATGGCTACCCCCTCCCCGCACCAAGACACCCGCAGATGAAGTTTCAAATTCAGCTGCCGTGCTACGCACCGCCGCTGTCGTTCCTGCGGGCCTGCCGGGAGAACTCCTGAGAATTTGACCAAAACGCAAAATACCCCCGCTGGTTCTCGCCAGCGGGGGTTTGTCTGTGAGTGCTACTTGACAGGTTTGTTATAATAAAGCCAGATCATCGGAGAGGCCGGAGAGGAGGGACCATCATGCGGACAAGCTGGAAGAAACGATTGCTGGTGTTTACCATGCTGGCGGCGATGCTCGCAGCGCATGCGGGTTCCTTCGCGGTGTTGGAGGTCTATCCGAACCACCACCACACCGGGGAACACTGCGTGATCTGTCTGCTGACGGAGCAGGCGGTGCAGACGCTGCATCATGGCGGCCCGGATCAGGCGGTTAGACTTCTGCTGCTGAGTACGGCCTTTCTGGTGTTGCTCCTCCGGCCTCGGAAACAGCAGCGGGAGAAGGAGACGTTGGTCTCTCTGAACGTAAAACTGACGGATTGAGAAAACAGGCAGACGCGCAGGGCAGAGGCCCTGGGCGCTCTTGTGCTACCAAAAAATCCAAATCAGTTGACGTTCGGAGGTTTTATGGATACCAGACAATTTCATAAGAGATGCTTCGCGTTGCTTCTGGCCTGCGCTCTGGCGCTGGGGTGCCTTCCCCGTGCGCAGGCGGCCAGCCGCAGCGCCATCGAGTCCCTGCAAAGCCAGCAGGCCAGCTTGACCGTGCAAAAGGCAGAGCTGCAAAAGAAGCTGGACGGCATTCGCTCTTCCCAGGGCCAGGCCCTGAACAAGAAGAATCTGGTGGAGCAGCAGCTGAATGTGCTGAACCAACAGATCCAGGTTTCTGAAAACCTGCTGGCCCAGTATGCCCGGCAGATCACGGAGAAGGAGGCCGAGCTGGAGCAAGCCAAGGCCAAGGAAGCCGAGTATCAGGCAGAGTTTGAGCAGCGGGTGCGGGCCATGGAGGAGCGGGGCAACGTGTCCTATTGGTCTGTCCTGTTCCAGGCCAGCGATTTTTCGGATCTGCTGGACCGGATCGACATGATCGGGGAGATCATGGACGCCGACGATCAGGTCTTGGACCAGCTGGCCGAAGCGCGGCAGGCCGTGGTCCAGGCCAAGGCCGATCTGGAGGCCAGCCGCCAGGGGCAGCAGGAGACGCTGGCCCAGCAGCAGAGCCAGCAGGCCCAGCTTCAGGCGCAGCAGGCGGAGGTGGATCAGCTCATCCAGGAGATCGCCACCCAGGGCGATGTGTACGCCAAGCAGATCGAGAAGCTGGAGGCCACCCAGGATGACGTGGCCCAGCAGATCGCCGAGGCCGAGGCTACATACCAGAAGCAGCTGGCCGCCGAAAAAGCAGCGGCAGAAAAGGCGGCAGCGGAGAAGGCCGCGGCGGAGAAAGCAGCCGCAGAGCAGGCGGCCAAAGCGGCCCAGGCAGCCGCGCAGAAAGCAGCCCAGCAGCAGAAGCAGCAAAGCAGCGGTTCTTCTGCCTCCGGCAGCAGCAGCTCCTCCGGCAGCCAGAGCAGCCAGACGACGGCAAGTGCCTCCGGGTTCCTCTGGCCCATCGCCAGCTCTCACCGGGTCACATCGCCCTTCGGCTGGCGGACTCACCCCATCACCGGGCGGCGGAACCTGCACGGGGGCATCGACATTGCCGCGCCCAACGGCACGCCGATCATGGCCTCGAAGGCCGGGGTGGTGGTGATCTCGCAGTATGGTTCGTCCTACGGAAACTATGTGGTGATCTCCCACCCGGACGGCACCCGGACGCTGTACGCCCACATGTCCCAGCGAAACGTCTCAGCCGGAGACACCGTGCGCCAGGGGCAGACCGTGGGTTTGGTCGGCTCCACCGGCAGCTCCACCGGCAACCACCTGCATTTTGAGACGTGGACCGGCAGCAGCTCCAGCAGCCGGGTGAACCCGATGCAGTTTTTCTAAATCAAGACACGAGCAAGAAAGCAGCGCTTTCCCAAACGAGACGGGAAAGCGCTGCTGTTTTACATTTGTTATGGGGTCAGAATAGGCTTGTTATGGGTCCAGCAGAGCCTGCCAGGCGTCGGCGGAGAGGCCCGTGCTGAGGTTCAGAGAGTAGGTGTAGGTGCCGTCGGTCCAGAGAGCCAGGGTGTAGCGCTGGTCTTGGCCTTTCAGGGTGGCGTTGTTTTCCGGGACCACTTGCGTGTCTTCGTAGAGGGTATAGTCGCCGGAGTTGTCCGCCGTGCCGAGGGACTGGCGGTAGGTAGCGGTCTGGCCGCCGGAGCCGGTGTAGGAGATCTCCGCCAGCCCTTCGTCATACGCGGTGTACGTTGTGCTGACAGGGTCGAAGGGGAGCTTGGAGACTTCCGTCACCGGGAAGCCGACGGCTTCCGAGAGCGCGTCCAGCGAGTCCACCTGCCGGAACGGCGGCAGGACTTGCACCGGCGGGGCCGTGTCCGGCTGTTCCCGGAGCAGCGGCACGGCGACCAGGACAGCCACGACCACCACCAGGCAGGCGGCCAGGGAAGCCCAGCGCCGCCAGGTCTGCTTTTGGGGGCGGAAGGGCACGATTTTCTGCTCCGGCTGGGGGGAGAGGTCGGCCTGCTGGACGTTGGTCAGGATACGCTCACGGGCCTCCGGGGTGAGGTTCACTTGTTCCATGAGTTCACGATAGGGGTTCTTCTCCGGCTTATCCAAGGGCACCCACCTCCTCCAACAAGGGCTTGAGCTTCTCCCGCCCCCGCTTGAGGCGGGAACGTACCGTAGACTCTTTCTGGTCCAGGATCTGGGCGATCTGGGCGGTGGAGTAGCCCTCGTAGTAAAACAGGTGGATGGCTTCGCGGTAGGGGACGGGGAGGGCTTTCACGGCCTCCCAGACATAGGAGAGGTCCTCCCGCTCCTGGGCCACCAGGGTTTCCTCTAACTGGTCGGCCTGGCGGTAGCCCTGGGCGCGGAGCAAATTCTTGCTGAGGTTCCCCGCCACCCGGAGCAGCCAGGCTTTTTCATGGGCCGGGCTCTCCAGGACGGGGGCTGTGCGGAGGTATTGGATGAGCGTGTCCTGCAAGATGTCCTCGGCGTCGCTCTGGTTGTGCAGGTAGGAGTAGGCCAGGCGCAAGATATGCTCGCCGTATTGGTCCAGCAGGGCCGTGGCCCGCTGGTTGACCTTCTCCCGGCTGGGCTGGAGTGGCTGGGGCGTTTCTTCGATGGAGAAAAAGAAGCGGCGAAGCGCCTCTTTCAGAGCCGAGAACCAGCCGGGCCCCGTTCGGGCGCGGGGACAGCAGAGTGCAGACACGATGCAATACCTCCTTTTCCTGGGCTTACTTGCCGGTGCTGATCTGGATGGTGCTGCCGTCCAGGGTGATGTTGCCGTTCTGGTAGTCCATCAGGGTTTTGAAGAAGTCCAGGGAGACGTAGGTGGTGCCGTTGGAGACGTAGGGGACAGCACCGAAGGAGATGGGGGCGCTCATGCCGACCATATCCTTGTGGCTGGTGGTGATGAAGTAGACGTCGTCACCGGGCCGGACTACGGTGTAGATGTCCTTGTTCTCCAGCTTGGCCTCGCCGTCGGCCCAGGTGACGGTAAAGCCCAGCTTCTCGCCCAGGGCGCGGAGGGGGACCATGACGCGGGAGTTGATGTCGGTCTTCTGGCCGTCGACCTGGATGGTCTGCTGATAGCCCGTGGTGGGGGCGGGGGAGATAACCATGGGCCCGTCGCTGTCGGTGACGGAGCAGTTGGCGGCCAGGGCAGGCACGGACATGAGGCCCACCAGCATGAGGGAAGCAAGTGCAGTCATAGATTTTTTCATCGTTCTTCGTCCTTTCTGTTCTCTTTGTGAGAAGGTGTGTATTGGGAGCGGCTTTCTTGCCGTTCTGTCTTAAATACACCTGGGCAGGACGAAATGTTGCAGGGGTTGCGAAAAAATGAAAAAATTTTTGAAGGTTACTGCTTGGGCGGCAGGATCTCCAGGATGTGCCCGTCGGGGTCCTTGATAAAGTAGATGCCGCCGTTCAGCTCGTCGAAGATGAGGCCCAGCGCCCGGTGCTTGGCTTTCAGGGCGTCAAAGTCCTGGGCGCGGAGGGCGAGGTGGGGGGTGTCGTCGCCGAGGTGATACGGCTCGGTGCGGTTCGTTTCCCGGCACAGCTCCAGCTGGAAGTCCGTGGTGCCGTCCCCCAGGAAGAGGAGCTGCCAGCCCCGGTCGGGCATGTCCAGGGAGCGGACGGGCGTGAGGCCCAGGGCGTCCCGGTAGAAGGCGGCGCTCCGGTCCAGGTCCAGCACGTGGATGCAGGTGTGGTCAATGGTGGTCATAGGAATTTACCTCCTGTTTTTCTGGTTGCTTCCATTTTAGCACAGCTGCGGGGGAGGGACAACGGGAGAATTTTCGCCAACTTGTCCAAACCCTCTAGGCAAATCCGAGAAAATGGGGTATGATAGAATTACTTTATACAAAACAAACGCCGCCGGGGACCGCCCGGCGGTACGCCATACAACCAGAAACTGAAAAAACGACGGAGGGAACCCCACATGAAACTCACCTTTTTCGGGGCGGCCAAGGCCGTCACGGGCAGCTGCCACTGCGTGGAAGTCCGCGGCAAGAAGATCCTCATCGACTGCGGCCTGCAGCAGGGCAAGGACGAGCGAGATAACACCGTGCTGGACTTTGCGCCCAATTACATCGACTATGTGATCGTCACCCACGCGCACATCGACCACTCCGGCCGCATCCCCCTGCTCATCAAGCAGGGCTTTCAGGGGCAGATCTTTGCCACCCGCCTCACGGGGGAGCTGATGTCCATCATGCTCCAGGACTCGGCCCACATCCAGGAGATGGACGCCCAGTGGAAGAACCAGAAGGGCAAGCGGGCCGGCCGCCCCCCGGTGGAGCCGCTGTACACCGTGGCCGACGCCGCGCAGGTCCCGGAACACCTGGTGACGGTGGAGTACGGCCAGATCATTGAGCTGTGCGAGGGCGTAAAAATTCGCTTTGTGGACGCAGGCCACCTGCTCGGCTCGGCCAGCGTGGAGATGTGGCTGGAAGAGGACGGCGTGGAGAAAAAGATCGTCTTCTCCGGCGACATCGGCAACCACAACCAGCCCATCATCCGGGACCCCAGCCTGATCGACGGGGCCGATTACGTGGTCATGGAGAGCACCTACGGCGACCGGAACCACGACCCTGTGGTCTCCTACACGGCGGAGCTGGCCAAGATCATCGACGACACCTTCTCCAAGGGCGGCAACGTCATCATCCCGTCCTTTGCCGTGGGCCGGACCCAAGAGCTTTTGTATTTTATGCGGGAGATGAAGAAGGAGGGGCTTGTGAAGAGCAACCCTGACTTCACCGTCTGCGTCGACTCCCCCCTGGCCAACGAAGCGACCAAAATCTTCTCCGGCGACCTGCGGGGCTATCTGGACGACGATGCGCTGGAAGTGGTGAAGGACGGCGAGCGCCTCTTCACCTTCCCCGGCCTCACCATGACCGAGAGCAGCGAGGAGTCCAAGATGCTGAACATGGACAAAAGCTCCAAGGTCATCATCTCCGCCTCCGGTATGTGCGATGCCGGCCGGATCCGCCATCACCTGAAGCACAACCTGTGGCGCGAGGAGTGCGCCATCGTCTTCGTGGGCTACCAGGGCGAGGGGACCTTGGGCCGCCACCTGCTGGAGGGGGCCAAGCAGGTCCGACTGTTCGGCGAGGACATCGCCGTGAACGCCTCCATCTATAACTTCAAGGGCCTTTCTTCCCACGCCGACCGGGATCACCTGATCGAGTGGATCGAGCATATCCAGGAGCCTACCCCCCAGCAGATCTTCATCGTCCACGGCGACGCGCCCGTGACGGAGATCTTTGCCAACACCCTGCGGGAGAAGGGCCTGCCCGCCCATGCACCGCTCTACGAAGAGGTCTTCGACTTGAGCAAGAACGTGATGCTGGCCGCCGGCGTGGAGCTGCTGCCGAAGAAGACCAGCTATGCCTCCAACGGCCACCCCGCCAGCGCTTACCACGAGGTGGAGCTGGCGGCGATGGACCTCTTCTCCATCATCCGCGCCAGCAAGGGCAGCAGCAACAAGGATCTGAAAAAGATGGCTGCCCAGATTCGCACCCTGACCGAAAAATTCAAAGCCTGACCAGAGCCGCTGCTCTGACAAGATCACCGGGCCGCCCGACAAACGGGCGGCCTGTGTTCTCTGGTTTTCTGACCCCATTGACCCCATTGTAAGGAGGAACCCTGTTCGTGAAACGACTTTGGAAGCGCATCCTGGCCGTGATGCTCGTCGCGGCCCTGTGCCTGGCCCCGGCGGCCCCGGCGCTGACCACCGACCAGCTGAAGGACCTGCTGGGCAAATATTACATCAACGACATCCCCCAGGCAGCCCTGGACGCGGAGACCATCGAAGAGGTCATCCAGGCTCTGGGCGACCCCTACACCATGTACCTTACGCCCGAAGAATACGCCGCCTTTCAGGCCAGCATGTCCGACCAGGAGGTGGTGGGCATCGGCATCAGCGCCGTGGCCTGTGACGACGGCCTTTCTATCGTGGGCGTGTACGACGGCGCCCCGGCCCAGAAGCTGGGCTTGGTTGGCGGCGACACCATCATTTCCGTCGAAGGGAAGAGCGCCGCCGGGCAGACGGCGGAGGTCATCACCGGCTGGCTCAAGGGCGAGGCGGGGAGCAAGGTCACCTTCGTCGTGCGCCACGCCGACGGAACAGAAGAGACGTACACCGCCACCCGCGCCAAGGTCGTCATCCCCTCCACCACGACGGAGATGCTGGAGGACGGTACCACCGGCTACATCGTCTGCAACACCTTCGGGGCCGAGACCCTGGGGCACTTCACCGAGGGCACCCAGGCCTATGACGACGCCAACCTCTGGGTCGTCGATCTGCGGCAGAACGGCGGCGGCGACGTCTACGCCGTGACCCAGACCCTGGGCGTGTTCCTGGGGGAGGGGACCATGGTCTACCTGCGGGACGGCGAGGGGGCTTACTTCCGCTACGTCTCCCAGCAGGACCGCACGACGCTCTATCCCACCATCGTTCTGACGAGCGGGGGCACCGCCTCCTCGGCGGAGATCTTCTCCCTGGCGATGAAGGATAAAAACGGCGGCATGGTCATTGGCTCCAACACCTTCGGCAAGGGCGTGGCCCAGGTCATCCTGACCGGGGCGCAGGAGCCGGAAGCCCTGACCGACGGGGACGCCTTACGCATCACGGCCTACCAGTATTATGGCGTCAGCGGCAACACGGCCCAGAACATCGGGGTCATTCCGGACCTTTTGGTCGATACGAACCACGCCGACGAGATCGCCTCCCTCTTCTCTGTCAACGAACCCTGGCAGAGCACCGAGGGGTGGCTCCGGGTGCATCTGGGGGGCTGGCGGTGGTACATCGACCTCTCCAAAGCCATGGGGGAGGAGATGGAACCGTATTTTGCCGAGATGCTCTCCGCCCTGCCCCCGGCGGTGGATATTTTTGCGGGCGACGGCGAGGGCTGGGTGAAGTCCACCCCCGCCCAGATCGCGGCCGACACCCAGGTCAAAGGCTACGCCCCCCGCGTCTTTTCCGACGTGGCAGGGACGAACTATGAACTGGCGGCGAACACCCTCTGCACCTACGGCATGCTCCGGGGCTACGCCGACGGGACCTTCCACCCCGACAACGGCTTGACCCGCGCCGAGCTGTGCGCCCTGCTGACCCAGACGATGCGCCTGCGCCTGCCGGAGACGGGGGCGGCCTTCTCCGATGTCGCGAAGGACAGCTGGTACGCCCCTTACATCCAGGCCGCCCAGGCCGCGGGCTATGTCAGCGGCGTGGGCAACGGGAGATTCGACCCCCAGGGCAAGGTGACGCAGGAGCAGATGATGACGGTGCTGGGCCGGCTCGCGGCGGACCTGAACCTCAATTTCCTGGGTGCCTCGAACGCCGTTCCGGAGGATACGGGCATCAGCAGCAAGTACAGCACCTGGGCGCAGCCCTGGGTGTGGCTGCTGGAAAAGAGCCAGAAGAATATTCTGGGCCAGCCCCTCTCCATGCTCTATGCGTCCTCGGACAGCATCGACCCCAAGGCCCCCGCCACCCGCGGGCAGACCGCGCAGATCCTCTACACGCTCTTTACGGCGGTGGAGCTGCTGAAGTACTGACACGGGGGAAGATAAGATGAAAAAAATCTTGTTATTGGGCACCGGCGGCACCATTGCCTCGGCCAACGCCGGAGACGGCCTGACCCCCGGCATGGATGGGGCGGATTTCCTGCGCTATGTCCCGGCCATCCAGGACCTGTGTCAGGTGGACTGCCTGCAAGTGTGCAACATCGACTCCACCAACATGACGCCTCGCCGCTGGATGCAGCTGGCCCAGGCGGTGGAGAAACATTACAATGCCTATGATGGCTTTGTCATCAGCCACGGCACGGACACCATGGCTTACACCGCGGCTGCCCTGAGCTGTCTCATCCAGGGCAGCTCCAAGCCCATTGTTTTGACGGGCAGCCAAAAGCCCATCCAGATGGATATCACCGACTCAAAGACCAACTTACTGGACAGCTTCGCCGTGGCCTGCGACGGGCGCATCCCCGGCGTGACGGTGGTTTTCGGCGGGGCGGTCATCGCGGGGACACGGGCCAGAAAGACCTACTCCAAGAGCTACGGGGCCTTTTCCAGCATTAACTACCCTGTTTTAGGGGTGGTGCAGGAGGGGCGTTTGCTTCCGTATCTCTGTCCCCAGGCGGAGACACAGCTTGCGTTTTACCATGATTTGGAGACCAATGTCTCCCTGGTGAAGCTCATCCCCGGCCTCTCCCCGGACTACCTGGCCTTTGCCCTGGAACACAGCCGGGGCGTGCTCATCGAGAGCTTCGGTGTGGGCGGCGTCCCCGACGGGGAGGCGGGGGGTTATTATGACCTCATCCGACGGGCGGAGGCCCAGGGCAAGACCGTGGTCCTCACCACCCAGGTCCAGAACGAGGGCAGTGACCTGGGCATTTACCAGGTGGGCCACAGCTTGAAAGCAGACTTGGGCGTGATGGAGACCTATGACATGACCCTGGAGATGGCCGTGGCCAAGCTCATGTGGGCCTTGGCCCAGACGAAGGACCCGGCGGAGGTGACGAGATACTTCTACACCCCCGTGGCGAACGATATTTTGCGGGTGCCGGAAACACTATCACATGGAGGAGAAGAAGATGCCAACCCTTGAATGGATCGGAAAAGACAAGGTGATCAACCACCATCAAGAAGTGCCGTTCCGGGTGTTGGAGCGCAAGTACAGCTTTGATGAAAGCGGCCAGCACGAAGAGGACAACGGCAGCGAAAACATGATCATCCGGGGCGATAATCTGGAAGCCTTGAAAGCCCTGCTGCCCCGTTACGAAGGCTGCGTCAAGTGCATCTACATCGAAATTAAGACTCGTTATTTGATACAAAGAAATGCGGCATAGGCACAGGGGTGTCGCAGGGGTCAAAGGGGTGTCGGTGTGATTAGGGGTGTCGGTTTTCAAGAACCGGCGCTGTTTTTATATTGACAGGCACTGTATAATGAAGGGAGACGAGAATCGGCGGCACTTCAGGTACTGTGTTAAATCGGAGGAGATAGGATATGCCAGTTGTACAAGATGCCTTTTTTATCCCTGATGATATTGCAACGGGATTAGCAACAGGGTTATACCGGAGAATCGGGAGCGTAGTGCGCTATGCTGTTGGCCCGCATAAAGGACAGATAGTGAAACACCTGAGCCCCATAGAATTGAAGGCAGCAGAAGAGGCGCAGGGCTTTGGTGTTAGGGCTCTCCGGTTCGTTAAGGAGCATAAGAAAGGAACAATCATTACAGCGGCAGCTGTGGCGGTTGTTGCTACTGGAGCTGTTGTTTACAACAAAGTTAGGAATCACGAGCCCAAGGTGGTTATAGATTTCAGAGCTGCTCTAAGAGTGTATATCGATGCAATCCGCGAAGGAAACATGGACGTTGATAAAATCGACAACATGATAGGTGCATTAGAAGAACTTAAGCATCATAAGAACTATGAAAAAATCAGCATACAATTGACTACAGAAGACTTGGAGGTACTGGTGGGACGCATTTACGAGTACACTACCAAGCTCGCAAACGATAATGATATTGAACTTGCCGAGGACGAGCTTCAGGCATCTAACGCAAAGGCTACGGACACGATTATCAATCTCCAGAATTGCCTTAAGGCCCAGAAGAGAATTTTTGAAGAAGCAGCATAAAAAACGTAAAGATTGCTTTTAATGTGATAGCTGTTTCGCACTATAAAACAAGCTCCCTGCTACCGGAGAAATCCTCCAGCGGCAGGGAGCCATTCTATATTCCGGGGTCAGGCTTTGACCTCCTGACCGTTTTTGAAGGTGAAGCGGATGTCATCGGCAGCGTAGACCGTGCCGTAGTCCACCAGCCCGTGCCAGCTCTCCAGCGTGAATTCGGTCAGCTCATCCGGCATGGCTGCAAAGGCTTTCAGGAAATCCTCAATGCTGGCCCGCTGGGTCTGCATCTGATGGATTTCGACTGTGACCGCGTCCAGTCGGGCCTTGGCCTTCTCGAATCGCTCGGTCAGGCCGTCGTAGCGTTTCTGGTACTCGGTCTGGTCGAGGGCAACGTGGGCATTTTCGTAGATGCACTGCTGAACCATATCGGAGACCACCTGCGTCTCTTGCTGGAGTTCTTCCTGCTCCCGCTCCAAGTTGGTGGAGTCAAAGAGCAGGGCTATCATCTCCCGGCCATCCGCGATGACCGTATCCTTGGTGGCCAGCAGCTTATTTGCTGCTGACAGGAATACCTGCTGGATGATGTCATCGGTCAGGTGCGGTGTGCTGCAATGGTGGTCTCCATCGAATTTGTGATTGCACTGCCAGATGACCTTCCGGTACTTGCTGTTGGAGTGCCACACCTTTGAGCCGTACCAACTGCCACACTCACCGCAGCGGATTTTGCCGGAGAAGGTATGGACGCCGCTGTGGTACTTCCGGCCTTTGCCGCGCTTCTCCATCTCCCGCTGAACCATCTCGAAGGTATCCGGGTCGATGATGGCCTCATGGTTGTCCTCCACATAGTATTGCGGGATTTCGCCCTCATTGACTTTCTTTTTCTTTGTCAGGTAATCGACGGTATAGGTCTTTTGAAGGAGAGCGCAGCCCTTGTATTTCTCGTTCGACAGGATGCTTTTGACCGCCGAGGTGTTCCACTTGGGCTTTCCTCCGGGAGATAGGATGCCGTCATCCGTGAGCTGCTGGGCGATGCCGTTGTAGGTCATGCCCTGAAGGAACATGGCGTAGATGTGCTGAACAATGGCTGCCTGCTCCCGGTTGACCACCAGATTGCCGTCCGGCCCACGGTCGTAGCCGAGGAACCGGTTGAACGGAACCGTGACCTTGCCGTCTGCAAAGCGCTTCCGCTGACCCCAGGTGCAGTTTTCAGAAATGCTCCGGCTTTCCTCCTGCGCCAGCGAGGACATGATGGTCAGGAGCAGCTCGCCCTTCCCGTCGAACGTCCAGATATTCTCTTTCTCGAAATAGCACTCGATGCCGTTTTCCTTGAGCTGGCGGATGGTGGTCAGGCTGTCCACCGTGTTCCGGGCAAACCGGCTGACGCTCTTGGTCACGATGAGGTCGATTTTCCCGGCCAGCGCATCCGCGACCATGCGTTTGAAGCCCTCGCGGTGCTTGGTGCTGGTGCCGGTTATGCCTGCGTCCGTATAAACATCGACGAACTCCCAATCGTCTCGGCTCTTGATGTAAGATGTAATTGGTGTAGTAATCAATCTGGGCCTCATAGCTGGTGAACTGGTCGTCGTGGTCAGTGGAAACACGCGCATAACCGGCGACCCGGCGCTTTTTCTGCTCCGTGATAGGCGTAGCTGTGAAGCGGGTCAGCGTGGCCGGGATGGTGGTAATCTTCTTAGTCGTTTTCGGCATGGCGTTCCCTCCATTTCGCTTTCATGACCTCGCTCATGTGCTTCTTCCTCTCCTCAGTCTGGCGCGGCATCTGGCGCTTCTGGACGAAGGTTCTGGAAGCCTCGTGCCCGTCCCGGAAGTGAAAAACAATCTGATTGTCTGCGGGCACCGTTGCGTAAGCCAACTGCTGATTGAAAAGCTCCTCGTCAAACTCCGGCAGGCCCATCACGTCTGCTATGAGCGCCCTGAGCGTGTCCTCCCGGATGCCGACCTTGGAGCAGCCCTCCGCTGTCGGCGACGAACAGTACCAGGAGCGTACTACAGTCCCGTCCACGCGCTTGTGCGTCTGGCAGCGATAGTTCGCTCCGCAGCGCCTGCATTTGATGAAGTGGGTGAAGGTGTTATAGCATTTCCATCCGGTCTCCCGACTGCGCCGGTACTCACTGACCGCCTTGCGCCGTTCTGCTGTCCAGCTCTCCTTTTTTGCGTTACGGCTCCAGTGATGCTCAAGGAAGGTTCCATCGGTAAACTCGAAGAGCATCGTGCCAGTGGCTGGAATCGTAATCTTCGCTACCCGTTCCGAGAAGGTCTCCTCATCAAATTTCGGCAGGCCGAGCGCCTTGGCGCATTCCTCTTTCAGAACGTCCTCTCGTATCGTGCCGGAGGAACAGTGTGCTCCCTTGCGCTTGTTTGTGCCACAGCCGTAGAAAGTGTAACGCTCCCCAAGCTGACTGGTCTTTGCCCGGTTCTTCCGGGTGTTGTGAACATAACTGGCTCCGCAGATGCCGCATTTGATTTTCGAGGTGAAGCAGCTGGTGTTGATACTCCAGTTGGCCAGAGCACCGAGTTCCCGCCGCCGTGCAATCTCAGCCTGCACCGCCTGATAAGTCTCCATCGGGATGATGGCCTCGTGGGTGTTCTCCACGAAATACTGTGGCAGCTCCCCGTGGTTCTTCCGGGTCTTCTTGCTGATGGGGTCAAGCGTGTATTCCTTCTGGAAGAGCAGGTTCCCGGTGTAGGTGATGTTTTTGAGGATGACCCGAATAGAGCTGTTGGGAAAATGCATCCCCTTCATGGATTTGACGCCCATCTCCTCCAGCTGTTTTTCCGTTGCCTCAGCGGAGAGGCCCTTCAGGAAATTGTCGTAGATGAGCCGGACGATTTTGGCCTCCTCTGGCTCGACGACCAGATGGTCGCCTTCCCAACGGTAGCCGTAAATCAAGAACCGTCCGTTGGGGATGCCCTGCTCAAAGCGCTTCCGGGTGCCCCATTTGACGTTCTCTGAGAGGCTCCTGACCTCCTCCTGCGCAAAGGATGCCAGCAGGGTAAGCATGACCTCACCATCACCGCTCAGGGAATTGATGTGTTCCTTTTCAAACCGAACCTCGATACCCAGCTCCTTCAGGTGGCGGACGGTCTCCAGCAGGTCGACCGTGTTCCGGGCGAATCTTGAGATGCTCTTTGTGAGGATGATGTCGATTTTCCCGGCTTCACAATCCTCCAGCATCCTCTGGAATTCCTCTCGGCTGGAGGACTTCGTGCCGGTGACGGCATTGTCCGCGTAGACGCCAGCGTATTCCCATCCCGGATTGCTCTGAATCAGATTGCTGTAATAGCTGACCTGCGCTGACAGGGAGTGGTTGAGCCGCTCGGTCTCCATCGAAACTCTGGCGTATGCTGCGACCTTCTTGCGGGTCGGGAGTGACGGAAAAATCGGCTCGATTTTGCTTACTTTTCGCATGAAATCAGCTCCTTTCCGGTACTATACATCGCTCTGAAAGCCCGGAATAGCAAGTAGATTCTGAAAATAATGTCCCCAATAAAGGCCGATGTTTTTCCAGCATTTTTGTATCAATTATGGCGTATTGCTCCTCGGTGATGAGGCCGTTTTTCAACATCGTCCGAAACATATTCATGCTGGCCTGATACCGTTTCTCCCGGTCGAATTGCTCCTCAGTCACGGCTATCACCACCTTGGAACCGAGCCTGAACATAGCAGGCATGGCAGCAGTATTTCCGCCGAGAATTGCCATAGGCCCGGAAGGGCTTCCCGCAGCAGGCACATGTAAAATCGTAGAACGCCTTTTTATCCACAGCGTCCGGATGCGTATTCCACCAGTGGATGCGGCAGGCGTCCGAGCAGAACTTGACAGGCTTCCTCCCGGCGGCCTGCATCAGCGGCTTGCCACAGTTACGGCAGCAGTTTGAAGCAGGAACATCGGTCGTGCCCACAGCGGCTTTGGTGCCGGTGAGCCCTGCCCTGCGACAGTAGGCAGAAACCTGATTCTTGGTCAGGCCGAGCGCATCAGCAATGTTGGCGTATCCGTACCCGGACTGGCGGAGCTCCGCGATTTTGTATTTCTGTTCGTTTGTCATAGCGACCTCCAATCCGAAGGCTTATCCTTCAGTTCCCACTGAAGGTGGGAGGCCGTTTTGAGCGGATATTTGTATCAAAAATAGAAAAAGGGGCCTACAGGATTTCTCCCATAGGCCCAGAATGGTTTATGCGATTATACGCGTTTGGCGTAGTCCAGCGCAATCCAGCCCGCGCCGGACTTGAGCTTGCCCCAGCCGTTACTGGAGCCCTGCCCGGACTGCACGGCGGTGATGGTGAAGACCCCAGCTCCGGTGAAACGACCGGTGGCTGCGTAGTTTGTCCCCGGCCCGGAGCGGATGTTCAGGTCAGGTACGGATATCTGCACCTTGAAGGAAGTATCGCCGGTGATGCCGAGAGCGCCTTCCCCAGATGTATATACTGCATTCCCGTCAGCATCGAAGACGGAGTATCCCGGATTCTTATCAGCACACGCTTTTGCATTGGCAAGGATTGTATAAGCGCCCTTCTGCGATTTGGAATCCGACCATGTCTTTCGGACGCGATAGAGCTGCTTCGGTGTAGTAGCTGCGCCGCCGAGGGCAGTTGTGACCTTCGTGGCAAGGTCGCCCATCCGGGCATACATCCAGTCGCCGGGGCAGGATTTGTTGGCAAACCAGCGGTGGACTGTCAAAACCAACTCGTCGGCTGCGGGGCTGTAGTTCAGCGTCTTATCTTTGTCGCCGAGCCACAGGAGCTTCGTTTTTTCGTTTCGCTTGCAGATGTCAATGCAGAGGGTTATGAGCTTCTGGTAGACCACATCCTTGAAAGCGTAAGGGGCCGTGGTGTCGGAAGCGCACTCGATGGTGACCGCCCGCTGGTCATTGGCATTGGAAGAGGAACACCAGGAGCGGTTTTTCTCCTCCACATACATCCCGACCCGCCCATCAGCGCCAATGCCGTAGTTGCAGCTTGCCTGCCGTGAGGTGGGCAGGAAGATGCTGCCCAGCGTTTCAACCGAGCATTGTCCCACCACGCAGTGGGGCGTGATACGGTCAATACTGTGGGTGCGCTGCCCGGAGTGGTTCGGGCTGAGTTTGGTGTAAGAAACCAGGGAACTGTTCGTGTAAGCCATATTATTTGTCCTCCTTTTCGGCGCGGTCATGAAGCTGTTCCAAAACCGTCTTGATCCTCTCCGGAACCGGCAAACCCAGATGCGTGGCATTCTCCAGAAGAGAAACGCCCTCGTTGGAGATGTAGAAGAAGATGACCGCCGTGCGAAGTGCCGAACCGCTGCCGATCACCTGCACATCCAGCACATTGGCGATACCAACCAGAAGAAAAATCAGCACCTTTCGGCAGATGCCCTTGAAACCTACCGTGCTGGATAATTTCTTATCTGCTACGGCGCACATAACGCCTGTGATGTAGTCAATGACCACGAAGGCGATGAGCGCATAAAGAAGGCCATCGCAGCCGCCAAGGAAGTATCCCAGCCAGCCGCCGATGGCCGCAAAAACCATCTGTACCGTGTTCCAAAACTCTTTCATACAAATCACTCCTTTTCATTCCAACCGTAAACGCCGGGTTTCCATACATTACTGTTTTGCAGCACAGCGAAAAAATGCTCTCCGGCGCTGTAATTACTGCATTGGATCGTGTTTAATTTCCTGTCAACAGACTCCCTTCGTAATCATACAGCAGCCAGTTACTGCTGTTTGTGGCATACAGCTTGTACCGATGCGATCCGCGCTCCTGAATCGGCGATGCTGCAAATAGGCCAAAGGTTCGGCTCTTGCTTAAGAACAAGAGCTGACCATTCTGTTTGGCAAAAGCAAGATAGGTTGCCACCGGGCTGGTGTTGGCGGATAAGAAAAACACCCGAAAGAACGGTGCGTTGGACAGTACATACGGAGTCCCTGTTTCCCGCACAAAACTCTGAAGAAGCGTGCCGGTCCTGATGTCAAAGACCGCACAGACGGAATACTGCGTTCCGCTCCACTGAATGGAATTCCAGCAGAGCGCCAGAATGCCGGTATCGGTTAAAGAGTAGTAGTTCGGCGAACACACCGTTCCATAGTTCGTGCCGACCGGAAGCCGGATATAGTTCGTTTTGATCTGCTCTCCGTCCGGGGTGATGACCATCAGTACCGCTGCAGAGGATGCCGTTTTAGAACTTTCCTGAAAAACGCCAACCACTGCACCTGCCGGACTGCGAAGATAGGGTCGGTAACTCATCACCTGCATATAGCTGGAATAGCAAGGACTGTATTGTGCTTTTGGGTGGCAGACAGTTCCGGCCCAGACCAGACCCTTGGTACTGACGGATGCACCGTAGAGCCAGCCGGGCGTAGTGGAGGAACTGTCGGAAATCGTGCCGGTTGCCCAGACGAATCGGGCAAGACCCTGCTCCTCATCAAACGAACACCAGTATGGCTCCATGTAGCTGTACGAGCCGACGGTCGCCAACTCAATCTCCGTCATGACTGCTGCTCCGGTGGATGCCGCAACAATATCGCACAGCACCTGTGCGGAGGTATTCAGCGGACGGTAGAATACATACAGATGATCCTTGACCTGGTCGTAGCAGATGTACGCCTGCCGGGAGTAGTAATTGTAATTGGTCTGCTTTTTGTCTGTAGACGCCACATACAGCAGTTCCCACTGCTGGGATGCGATGTCATAGCAGAAAACCGCCGGGTAGTAATAATAGGTGGATGCGGAGCTGACCCTCGTTTGCAAGGATACCGGAAGAAAGACTTTCCCAGCTTTTTCACTGACGGTGATCCACTCATAGTAAGCGGTATAGCTGTAATAGACCTCGCTGCTTTCAAAAGTCGTGGTCTTGTAGTTGATCGTGTTCCAGTAAGTGCTGAACAAGGTGTAGAGGTTCAAACTCCTGGTTTGCGCAATTGCAGAATAAGCATTCAAAACATCATCCATCAGCGCAGCATCGTGGTTTGCCGACTCTCCGATAGCATTGTAGGTATCACTCACTTTGAGCATTTGCCGGAAAAGTGAGGTGTTGTGCGCCAGAATCGGTTCTTGCTCTTTGCTGCGCAGAAGGGACAGCACATTGTCTGTATCCTGAAACAGCGAAGCAACATCTCTATGCTCAGTAGCTTCAATGCCGCAAAGATAGGTCATGAGCGCTTCGTTGAAGTATCCCTTTTCAATGAGAACATCGTAGCAGAGCCGATTGGCTTCCGTTTCAGTACAGTCGGTAAAGACGGCGGACAAGGCCGATACGCTTGAGAGAATGTGTTCTCTTGCCGTTGGGTCGTTGAGCAGAGAACGAAAAAGCGAGGCTCCCTTCAGAAAGTTTCCTCGGAACATCTGACTGTATTTGTAATAATCATTTTGCAAAAGTGGGATCATACCGTGATTCCTCCATCATAAATTGCCAGCACATCGACCGTCACGGCCGAAAACTCTGGGTATGACAAGACCGAGACCTTGGTACTTGCCGTGCCGCCGCTGCTGGTCGAAACATAGACCTCCTGCAGAGCGCCGAGCCGCACGGCGATCTGACAGGAGGTTCTTGTAATATTCTTGACCGCCACCACGGCGGTATCGGAAACGGAAACAAACACACGCGGTACACCAGACAGCGGCCTTCGGAAAGAAACCGTCGTCCAGCCTGCGGCCAACGTGACTCGCTGCGCGTCTATCTCGATATCGTCCAGGGCGTTTGAAAAATGCCCGCCTTCATCAATGCTGTCAAAGAGATATTTATTGACCGGTGTTCCTTCCTCAATCGGCTCGTCTGCCCGTTCCCAGGTAGCATAGAACGGAGCGCCGTTTTCCGGCACGATACGGATGCGGTTGGGCTTCGTTGGAATACGGTCTTTTACTTCAATCATACAAACCCTCCTTCGCTAAGAGAAAATGAGCCGGAATGCCAGAAGATCGTCATCATCCGGTTCAGCCAGATGTAGATAGCATGGAGATCCCATTCCAACACATTGGCCTGCTCGAAATCCATGCTGCCAGTGATGGTGATCTCCCGGAAGTCCGGCAGATAGTGATAAGCGGCATACAGTTTTTGAATGTTCTTTCGGATGCGGTCGATCTCCGGCTTCCAGGGAATGTCTGCCGCTGTCCACCGGCGGGTGCGTACCAGCACCTGATAGCCGAGAGAGTCCAGAACGCCTGCAAGATACGTTGTCCATTCCTCGATGCGGTTCAGGTCACCGACATTCCAGAACGTTGCTCCGGTGCGTTCATATTGCAAAGGCTCCATCAAAGACCACATCCTTCCGTTTCACAGCTGAGTCCGCCGTCATAGTTGAATTTCAGACGGGTGATCAGTACATCCTGCCGACCACCGTAGGAGTCAGAAACGGAGACGATATCCGCAGGCTCTTTCGCCGGATCGCCTCGCTCCGTAACGGTGTAGGACAGGCGGCGCTTATGAAACCGCAGAAGCCACCCGGCCAAAGCATCGTCCGCTGCCGCAGCATTTTCGTATTCCGCTGTCTGGACAGGTTCGCCCTCTCTGCGGTCGGATGCCGTATACACTATTTCATCAGTGTCCTCCTCATACTCATTGGGGACAGTCAGTTCCACGGTATTGATCTCTGATGCCACCTTCATGCGCGGCGATTCCTCCATACGGTTTAAATCCAGAAAACCGGACGCAGTGTCCAATTGCAGTGCATCGAAAAAGGTCAGCGTACCGTTTCTGTCCATGCGGCAGGTACACTGTGCCGCCTGTGCTAAAAGTCGGAGCGCGTCCCGGCAGGAGCAGTCTTTGGGCAGCGCACGGCGAACGATTCGTTCCCCAAGCTCCTCCGGCACGGAGATTGGAATATCCATCCCGGCGGTTTCCAAAACCGTGCGGACAGCTTGTTCCAAGGTCCAAGTTCCGGTCGACCCCAAACGGCACTTTATGCTGTCCAGCCAGTAGACCCGGTCGTTCGCTGTGATTTTTGCCGTCATTGCATTATCCTCGGCACTGGCAGTGGTGAAGTAGAAGCGTCCCATATAGACGCTGTCCTCGCCAATCGTGAGCGAAACATCTAGCGGCTGCGTCTGCTGCAGATAGGCATACACGCCCTTGGGGTTGGCCATATTCCAGGAAGCGTCCGAATTGTCTATCGTCAGCGTCAGTTCATTGGTGGGAAGGTTTTCTCCGATAGGCGAAAAGCTGTAATCCAGCGTGGCAGACACCGTGTTTTCCTGTGTGAAGCGTTTGATGAGTCCGAAAATGACCTCCGTGACCCGTACCCGGCGAAACGGCTCGTGAGTTCGCAGAAACTCCAAGGTGACGGTGCGGTAATGCTCCACGGGAGCATCCAGTTCGCAGCGAACTGCGGCATTTTCCACCAGTACATCCTTCAAAAGAACACCGTCTGCGTCATAGGCGCGAAGGCGAAAACGGGAGACATACTGTTCTCCAGCGGTATCGAAGCAGACAGTGAAGCCCGCACTGGATTGATCCGCATTCCAGGAAAAGCGAAGGACGGGCGGTGTATCAAAAACACCGTCCGCCCTGGAGATCCTATCGCTCCACCACCCGGTTTGCTGCGAGGGCAGTTTTTCTTGCTCCGGGAGAAGAAAGCTGCCGTCCAGACGCCAGTAGTCCTGTTCCAGAGAAGCATACCGACAGGACGGATGCTCGGTGCGGTCGTGGGTCTGCGTGATCTGCGCCATCTCGCAGGCGTCGCTCACTGCGGCCTCTGCCGTTTCGGCAGCGTCTACATCCACCATCTCAAAGGTGACCTGCAGACCGCAGCGGCGAATATCCGCATAGGGCAGATAAGTTTCCGGCATAGGAATCATGTTGAGGTCACCTCCTGGGCGGTCATGGACAGCGTCATGTCATGCCAGACCGGGACGCCGCTACGATAGCAGAACACCGACAGGGTCGGATACTCGATGGAGAAGAAGCCTGCGCCATTTCCACCGGGAGCAGGATATTCCACCCACAGAAACGCGCCGCTTTTCAGCAGCCGAAGCAGCTGTGTTACCAGGTCTGCCGGTATCCAGTCCCATACGGCGGTGATGTTTGTCCGATAGCCCAGGATGTCCTTGACCGTCTTGCCGGACGCCATCGTTACGGTTTTGGATTCTTCCTCCGCACCGACCTCGATATCCCGCACACGGGGCAAGGTGATGCTGCGGCTTTTATCTGCGCTGTAGATCGTGATCTTATCCAATGGAAACACCTCTCTGTCTGGATACATCTTTGAGTGGGTCAAAAATCGTCTGAGCGATGGTCTTGCCGTCCATATTGACCTGCAGAGTGATAGGCTGTGTGCTCCCGCTGCCCATTACCGCCGACAATCCGCTGACGATGCCGTTGACCATCCCGGCTGAAGCACGCTCCCGGGCAGTAAAAGCGTCGACCGAGGGGATGGATGCTGTGATCTCACGGGAAACACTGTCCATACGCCGGGTGAAGCCAACACCGATGCCTTGCGCCATGTAATCGCCGAGAACCGCCCACTTCTTTGCCGGAGAGTGGATGCCCTCTGCCGAGCGCAGGGCGGCACGGGCGGCTGCGGCAACGGCTCTCGCTGCGGACACCACGGCGGACTTCTGGCTGAGAATGCCCTGCGCCAATCCCTTTGCCGCCAGCTGACCGACCTGATAGAGATCATCCTTCATGATGCCAAGTGCGTCCGGCACCTTGCTGACATACTCATTCACCAGAGAAGTCATCTCATCGGAGTAGAAGCGCTGTGCCACATCTGCTGCGGCTTTCTGTTTCTGCTCCCACAGCGCCATGTATTCACTGTACTGTTCGTCCGTCATGGCGAGGAGTTTTTCCGTATAGGCGGTGGCATCGTCAACATCCATGCCGATGATCTCGGTCATCAGCGTGTCGGATACACCGCGCTGCTTCAGCTGCTCCAGCGCTTCGCCGTAGCGGCCGATGGCGTCGATATCGCTTTGCAGATCACTCAGTTCCAGAAAAGAGCCGGACTCGCTCTGCACGGTCGTGAACAGGTCACCGTAGCTTTTCAGCTTTTCCGCCATGCTGTCCTGCTTGCTCTGCAGGTCACTGAGCGCCTGCTCATACTCGTTGCGGAAGGCCTGCACGGCCTGCAACTGCTCTTCCAATGCCGCCTTCGTCACTTCGTCCAGTCCTTCGGCCTTGATGGCGTCGGACAGTTCCGATTCCTTCTCAACCAAACGGCGGTTCAGTTCATCGGCAACTTTGAGGACGGCGGTCTGTGTATTCTGCAATGCGTTTTCAACCGTACCGATGCCATTTTGAATACCCTCGGCCAGACCGAGCATCAGCATCTTACCGATCTGGTCTCGGAACACACGGGAGGGAGAGTGGATGCCAAGCAATCCCTTCACACTGCCGACCAGACCGTCAAACTTACTTTTGACCCAGCTGGCAAAGGCACCCCAGGCATTGGAGAAACCCTGCTTGATGCCGTTTACGATATTCCTGCCAATTTCCAGGAAAGCGGAGAACGCACCGGAAAATACCCCCTTGATTTGCTGCCAGATGCCGGAAAAGAAGGAGGTCACACCGCTCCATACGCTCTTGATGGCATTCCAGGCACCCTCAAAGTCCCCGGAGAGGACTGCTTTCACAGCGGAGAAGATGCCCTTGATGGTGTTCCATATCATGGAGAAAAAGCCGGTCACGGTGCTCCAAACCGCTTTGATCGCAGACCATGCGCCGGAGAATGCAGCCGAGAGATAAGGCTTCACGGCGGAGAATACCGCCTTGATCCCATTCCAAATGCCGCTAAAGAACGGCTTTACCTGCTCCCATACGACCTTGATGGCTGTCCAGGCAGAAGAAAACGCCTGCTTGATGTTTTCCCAGATGCCGATGACCGCATTGCGGAATCCCTCATTGGTGTGCCAGAGCGTGACCAGCGCCGCCACCAGTCCGGCCACTGCCGCAATGACGATGCCGACCGGATTTGCGTTCTGCGCCGCGTTCAGCAGCCACTGCGCCACGGTAGCACCCTCGGTGGCAACCTTGTAGGCGTTCCATGCGCCCACCAACCCCGTGATCATATTCGCTACATTCCAGGTGACGAAGGCTGCGCCAATGCCAACGGCCACGGAGAGGATCGTCTCGCCGTTGTCGATCAGCCATTGGAATGCCCCTGTGACGGCAGCAGAGAAGGCTTCCCAATCGATGCTCTGCGTCATTTCCTGCAGCTTTCCGGTCAGCTGCTGTACGATGGGGACAAGGTTATCCAGAAAAGGCGTGCCTGCCGCCGCCATGAATTGCCGCCAGGCTTCATTCAGGTTGCCCTGGACATTTTCCCAGCCGTCCGCTTCACGGGCAGCCTGACCCATTGCGCCGGACAGCTTCTGAGAGTCCGTCACCATTTTGAGTAAGGTCTGCTGCTTCTGGATCTCGGTCAGTTCGGAGAATTTCTTACCGAACAGTTCCGTTGCAGCGGCGTTTCGGGTGGTTTCCGTACAGGATAGTCCCAATGCGGCATCGTTGGCATAGTTGCCCTTTAGAAAGGACTGCAGGCTCTCGGCGGTATCCTCCAAACTGCGGTCATAGTACGCCGCAGCGTCCGCAGTGGCCTGCAGGGCTGTTTCCATCAGATCCATGCTTTCCGTCGCATCACCGCCGGAGGAACGGGCAAAGGCATAGATCTGAGCGCCGAGCGTATTCAATCGGGTATCCAGGATACCGCTGGAGGAAGCTACACGCTCAATGGCGGCAGAAGCAGTACTGCCCATGTCTCCGAAGGTCTGCTCGAACTGACTGCCCTCTGCCTTGACTGCCGCTGCGGATTCTATGAATTCTCCCGCCATGCTTTTGACGGCGGACGCCAACTGTTTTACACCCTCGATGATGGCCTGTCCCAGCACATTGGCTTTCAGGACATCGCCGAAGGTGAGCGCCGAGTCCCCGGCGTCCTCAAAGGCGTCTGTGGTATCGTCCGCAGCGTCCTCTACATCCTGAAGCTCCGACTCCATGCGATTCAAGTCGCTCTGCGCGTTGTTGAGCTGTGTGCCAAGGTGATTGACCGCAGCAGCCTGCCGGTTATAGGCGTTCTGGGCTTTTAGTGCCTCCGCGCTGTTTTCTCCAAAATCCTGCTTGGCCTGATCCAATGCGCCGCCCAGACTGTCCAGTTTTTCTTTGGCTCGGTCATAGGCGGCGCGGATCATATCGATCTTCTGCTTGGTCGCTTCGATGGAACGGCCGAGGATATCCGCTTTCTTTGCCGAACGGCTCTCGGCAGTGTCCATGCCTGTCATAGAGGTGACGGTGGCTTTCATCTCCGAGGAGAGGTTCTTGAGCTGTGCATTGATCGCCGACAAAGCGGTCTTGAATTCCTTTTCCCCATCCACGCCAATGCGGATGCCGATATCATTTGCCACTCTCGTCACCTCCGATCCAGTAATCTCATAAACTCATCCTGTTCTTCTTCCTGCGTCAGCTTTTGCCGTGCGCCCTCGGATTTGATCTGCTCCACAGCGATGAGGTCGAGCAGTTCCGAGAGCGGAACAGAAAGGGCTTCTTCCCGGCATAAGCCAAGATGAAGCCCGTACCATAAAAACCACGCTGCGGTCAGTCTGACAGGTCTGCCTGCGTGGTGTCTGCGTTTTTTGGAAACTCCGCCTCTACGGTCTGTGCCTGCCCGTCCGTCACGGCCTTGCCAATGGCGGCGAACATGGCAGGATAATCCTCTACGCCCACCAGGTCGATCATGTCATCCAGTGAGAACACCTCCGGCGCGTCCAGACCTTCCAGCTTCGCATAGCGATTGCCAGCCACCATAAGCTGATGGAGCAGCCAGAAGGCGTCCGACAGAGCTTCATTCTCCATGATGGAGGAGAGCATCTCAGTCGCGGACTTTACGGGCTTTTCCCGTTTGCCTCGCTCCTCCAGCGCCAGAAGCACACGGGTGGAGAAGCAGCAGGGGTATTCCGTTCCCCGAATCGTCAGAGTGGAAGTCCTCATGCGGATACACCTCCCGTGATGGACAGCAGACCCTTGATATATGACACGGCGTCCGTCTCCGTGTCGAAGATGGCATAGCGGCACCAGTTATGCTCTGTGGTATCGTCCCGCAGGATGGTGGCGGTCAGTTCCTTGGTCTGCCATTCAATGCTCTCGCCCTGGGTGGTGGCGGAGATGCCGGGGTTCTGGAATTGCACCTTGGGATAGACCAGCCCCATCCATTTGGAAGCACCGGACTGCTGTTTCTTGACCACGACACCAAAGCCTACATAAGGGATGGACTGCCCCTCGCCGAATACGATCTCCTTCACATCGTCCTGCTCCTTGACCGCTTTTAAGGTCAGACCCAGGATCGCGGCGGCAGGCTCCGGCAGAAGGTCATCCGTGGTGATGGTCAGTGTACCGCCGCCGAAGGTAGTGGCGGATTCTGCAGGACCGTTGTCCGCATACAGGATGTTGGCGTCTCCGCCATCCAGTTCCATGGACAGTTCCACCGCCTTACCGAGGACGCCGCCGCTGGTATAGCTGACGGTTGCACCGCTTGCGGCGTAAATCGCATAAAAAGGTTTACTCAAACCGATCGTTGCCATAGTAAATCACTCCATTTCATAATGTTTTTCGACATCCAGTACATACTGGTGGTATCCGGTCTCACTGTCGTAGTCCAGATACCTTCGGTCGGACAGAAAAAAGTCCGCATCCAGCAGGATACGAACCAGTTGATTTTTGATCAAATTGTAGTTCCCCTTGGAGAAAACGGACAGCCGCACCGCCTGCACATCAAACTGCGGCCGGTTGTCCGCCATGATATCAAAGGTATCGCCCAGAGGAACGAGTACGACATATTGGTCCGGCGCAGGCTCGGTATAGGCTCCGGTCTGCCACGGGATCTTCATCGCAGTGAGAATCTCACCGATCTCGGATAACGCATTCAAAGGCTGTCCACTCCTTCCTCAAAGATTTTTCGCATTGCTTCGATGCAGGGCTTTTGCGCGGAGCGTTTTGCCGGGGTCATAAACGGCTTTGCCGCCTGACCGTGCTTGCCGTATTCCAAAAGCGCCGCCAGCATGGCGTTGCTGACACCGCCGGAATGCGGCTCGGAAAAGCCCACCTTGATATCCCGTCCTGCACCGTTCTCCTTGACCGGAGACAGGCCGAGGGAACGTTCCAACTCGCCCGTGGCGCGGGAATCATACTTTGTACCTTTGCCAACCACGCTGTTCAGGTTGGACTGCGCCTGTTTCAACACCACCTTGCCGCCTTCCTCCAGTGCCTTTTTCACCAGCGTATCGCTGCGCTTTTGAAGATTAGAAAGGCGGTCTGCCAGATCGTCCGGCAGCTTAAGCGTCATCTTAGCCACTGCTGCTCACCACCTTCTTCGCCAGTACCTCTACATACATTCCACGGCCTTTTACATTCTCAATAGAGGAGATATCAAATCGTTCTTCATCGCAAATGAGAAAATGGTCGGTAGTGACCGTCAGCCCTGGAATACACCGAAAGCGGAACAGGTCGGTAGCTTCACTGAATGCAGCGAGGTTTGCCCAACGCTGACTGCCGTGCCGACCTTCCCGGTACACACGGACAGAAGCGAGGACTTCATCCTCGGAATGGGTGAAGCCCTCGCTGTCCTTGACTTGGC
>OLQC01000095.1_pt1 | contig 97195 bp, 90 predicted proteins | sample 1672471 | NCBI WGS metagenome assembly OLQC01 (sample SAMEA3136689, study PRJEB25190) | human gut metagenome | biome: human gut; feature: human-associated habitat; material: faeces | place: Austria | collected 2013 | reverse complement strand
GCTTCCACAGGCGTTCATTCAAACGGCTTCTCTCTTGTAAGAAAGGTGTTCAACATAAACAGCAAGGAAGTTCTCGATGAAGTACTCCCTACAGGAAAAACTCTCGGTGAAACGCTCCTTACACCTACAAAGATATATGTAAAGCCCATTTTGGAGCTTATCTCAAAGAAGAACGTAAAGGCTATCTCGCATATCACAGGCGGCGGCTTCAACGAGAACGTTCCCCGTTCACTCCCCGACGGCTTCACAGCAAAGATTACAAAGCACAGCTACGAAGTGCCTTATATCTTCAAGCACTTACAGGAAGTCGGAAACATCTCCGAACACGATATGTACAATACTTTCAATATGGGTATCGGTATGACCGTTGTAGTTGACAAGGACGATGCCGATGAAGCTGTACAGATACTCAGAAACGCAGGCGTTGAAAGCTACTGCATCGGTGAAATAATCAAGGGTGACGAGGGCATCATAATTGAGTAATATGAAAAATATCGTTGTACTTGTATCGGGCGGCGGAACTAACCTGCAGGCGCTTATTGATGCCGAAAAGTCCGAAGGACTCGGCGGAGGTAAGATCACCTGCGTTATTGCGTCAAAGCCCGATGCCTACGCACTGACAAGAGCCGCAGATAACGGCATAAAGACAAGAGTTCTCGCAAGACGTGACTATGCCGATGTTGCCGCTTACAGCAAGGCTATGGCTGACGCTTTAAAGGAAGAACAGGCTGACCTTGTTATCTATGCAGGCTTTATGACAATACTTGACGAGCAGGTATGCGATGCGTTCAGGTATAAGATGATAAACGTTCACCCTGCCCTTATCCCCTCTTTCTGCGGAAAGGGCTACTACGGACTTCACGTTCACGAGGAAGCGCTTAAAAAGGGCGTAAAGGTAACAGGCGCTACCGTTCATTTTGTGACAGCGGAATGTGACGCAGGACCTATCATTCTGCAAAAGGCAGTTGAGGTCAGAAACGGCGACACCCCCGAAGTTCTTCAGAAACGTGTTATGGAGCAGGCAGAGTGGAAGATTCTCCCCCGTGCCGCACGCCTTTTCTGCGAGGGAAAGATAACCGTAAAAGACGGCATAACTATAGTGGGGGAATAATGAACGAAGAAAAATTCAGCGGTAAAGCAGAAATATACGACAAGTACCGTCCCACATACCCTACGGCACTGATTAACGTTCTTTATAATGAAATACACGGAGATGAAAACAGCCGTGTTGCCGATATCGGCGCAGGAACGGGCATATTTACAAAGGCACTTCTCGGAAAATTCCGCAATGTAACAGCAGTTGAGCCAAACGGCGATATGTATTCGGTGCTGAGAGCAAATCTGCCGGATATCACGGCTGTACAAAACAGTTCCGAAAACACAGGATTGCCGCAAAGTTCTTTTGACCTAATCACCACAGCACAGGCATTTCACTGGTTTGATAAGGATATGTTCAGAAATGAATGTAAACGTATACTGAAACCGAACGGAAAACTTGCTGTTATATGGAACAGACGTGTGCGGAATGATTTTTGGGCAAGGCGTGACGAGATCTTTACAAGGTACTGCGAAACATTCCACACAGGGCACGTCTTTGTCGGACATAACGGCGTTGATGAGGACAAAGAGGGCGATAAATTCTTCAAAGAAGTATATTTGGGCGACTGCAAGGTTTTCACATACGATAACCCGTTTCTTATGACAAAGGAACAGTTTATCGGAGATACGCTGTCACGTTCACACGCACCGAAAAGCAGTGACGGCAATTACAGGGAATTTTTATCGGAGCTTGAAAAAGCGTTTGACGAATTTGTAACGGACGGTCATGTGACCGTGTTATATCAGACGGTGTGCTATCTCGGCACGCTGTAATCAACAGGAGGCTATATGGAAGTTGTAACACTTGAAAAAGAGCTTAACTCTCTTGCTTATCACGGCAGAGGCATCGTGATAGGAAAATCCGCAGACGGCAAAAAAGCGGTAATCGCCTACTTTATTATGGGCAGAAGCGAAAACAGCCGTAACAGAATTTTTGTAGAGGACGGCGAAGGCATCAGAACACAGGCTTTCGATGAAAGCAAGATGGAAGATCCCCACCTTATCATTTATGCACCCGTAAGAGTTCTCGGCAACAAGACGATAGTTACAAACGGCGACCAGACCGACACTATCTATGAGCTTATGGACAAGCAGATGACATTCGAGCAGGCTCTCAGAACAAGAGAATTTGAAGATGACAAGCCCAACTACACACCGAGAATTTCCGGTATAGTCCACCTTGACAACGGCGAAATGAATTTTGCAATGTCTATCTTGAAGAGCGCAGACGGCGACGGCTCATCATGTCAGAGATACACCTACGCTTACAGCAATCCTTTAAACGGCAAGGGCAAGTTCATTCACACCTACAAGTGTGACGGCAATCCCCTGCCGAGCTACGAAGGCGAACCCAAGACAGTTGTTATCCCCGATATGGATATAGACACTTTCACATCAATGGTATGGGAAAACCTCAATGCTGACAACAAGGTTTCACTCTTCACACGTTACATTGATATTGCCACAGGCAAGTACGAATCACGCATAGTAAACAAAAACAAGTAAGCGAAAGGATAAAACAATGAACGAACTTCAGTTAAAGTACGGCTGCAACCCCAATCAGAAACCGTCAAGAATATTCATGGCAAACGGAAATTCACTTCCTATCGAAGTGCTTAACGGCAAGCCCGGTTATATAAACTTTATGGATGCCTTCAACGGCTGGCAGCTCGTAAGCGAGCTTAAGAAGGCTACGGGTCTTCCCTCCGCAACGTCATTCAAGCACGTTTCACCCGCAGGCGCCGCAGTAGGTCTGCCTCTTACAGACACGCTCAAAAAGATATACTGGGTAGACGATCTCGGTGAGCTGTCACCCCTTGCCTGCGCTTATGCAAGAGCAAGAGGCGCTGATAGAATGTCATCGTACGGCGACTTCATCGCTCTGTCGGACAAGTGCGATGTTTCAACGGCAAAGATAATACAGCGTGAAGTATCAGACGGCGTTATCGCTCCCGATTACGATCCCGAAGCGCTTGAAATTCTCAAGTCAAAGAAAAAGGGCAACTACAATATAATCAAGATCGACCCCGAGTACGTTCCCGAGCCTATCGAGCGTAAGCAGGTATTCGGCGTTACTTTCGAGCAGGGCAGAAACGAGCTGGTTATTGATGATAAGCTGTTCTCAAACATTGTGACCGAGAATAAAAATATACCCGAGAGCGCAAAGATAGATCTTGCAATAGCAATGATTACATTAAAGTACACTCAGTCAAACTCCGTAGCTTACACTTGCGGCGGTCAGGCTATCGGTATCGGCGCAGGTCAGCAGTCAAGAATCCACTGCACACGTCTTGCAGGCACAAAGGCTGACAACTGGTACTTAAGACAGTCGCCTCAGGTTATGGGCTTACAGTTTGTAGATAACATAAGACGTGCCGACAGAGATAACGCTATCGACCTCTACATCGGTGAAGATTATATGGACGTTCTCGCAGACGGCGCATGGGAAAACATCTTCAAGGTAAAGCCCGCCGTATTCACAACAGAAGAAAAGAAAGCGTGGCTTGCAACAATGAAGGGCGTTTCGCTCGGCTCAGACGCATTCTTCCCCTTCGGTGACAACATTGAAAGAGCACACAGAAGCGGTGTAGAATACATAGCACAGCCCGGCGGTTCTATCCGTGACGATAATGTTATCGACACCTGCAACAAGTACGGTATCGCAATGGCATTCACGGGAATCAGACTTTTCCACCACTGATAAGCTCAGTAAACGGGCGGCACGTCCGCCCGTTACTTTTTTACGAAAGGAAACAGAAGAAAATAGTATGAAAAAATTTCTCTCCGCATTATGTATAACTACATTTCTCATAAGCATCTCAGGCTGTTCCGGTAACGGTAATTCATCTGCCGAGTATGCAAACTCTTCCGTTTCGCAGGTCGTTTCTGCCGGATCAGATATTAGTTCTTCTGTCGAAGAGTCTACTGATTCAGATAACAAATCTTTAAACGGAGATGAAAGGCTCTCAGAAAAAGACGGATTACTGGTTTATACCGATGATTTGTATACTATAAGTGCGGATAGCACCAAGTGGACAATCGGCAATGTTGAAAATTATGATATCTCTTTTTCATATATGGGCGAAGGTAATGATACTGCTACTCTGGCAGGTGTTCAGACAGTAGGACCTATAGAAGAAGATATGACTGTAAATATGATAGGCGAACAATTGGCTGACACGCTCAACAGCCTTGACGAAAACTATAGTGTCAAACAGTCAAAACCAATAAAAGCAGGCGATAATGACGCATATTATATAGAAACCGAAATGGTAATGTCAGGCATTACATTGATTACAACACAGACCGTACAGCTTCACGGAAACAACGCTTATATCCTGCATACGATCCGTGCAACAGATGCGAGCGATGAAGCAAAAGCGGCATTGGATACAGTTGCAAGCTCGTTTACTTTTACCGAGTAATTACATCGACCAAAAGGAAAGATATGCACTTCACCTATATAGAAAAAGATCCTCTGGACGGCAGATTTGAATTCAGACAGAGTGGTTCTTTCAGAGTTCTTTCGCCATATATTATACTGAAAATTATCGCTGCCTGTGTCGCAGAGGTATTTATAGTGTTATTGGTACTGGGTTCATTCGATGACATTGTAATAGCGGATATTTATAAGTCTGCCATATCCTATATTATTATAAGAATCGCACTTAGCATCATCCTACCGATTCTGCCGATATGGTATATACTATTTATTATTGGCGGCGAGGAGCAATACAGATACACGGCAGACAGCCGCACAATGCGTATTGCAAGCAAACGTCATACCTATATTTTCAAATACACGGACGTTGAGAGCGTAACCTACAAGCCAATGAAACTGTTTACAAAACAAAAAGGCTTTACTGTAAAGATAACCACGAAAAACAACGAGGTGATTTTTCGCTACATTATGCCGTCAAACGCAGAATTTTTCACCATAGAGTCCACACCGTTCTATATTCTTCAACATCCGCCAAAACAAGCGGAAGAAAGGAAAGACCGATGAAAAAAGTACTATTATTGATTTGTGCCGCATCAATTCTCGCAGGAATGTGCGGTTGCTCCAAAACGATTGAAAATCTCCCTTACTTCACTGAAAAAAGCCAACCCACATCTTCAACATCCCCTGTTTCACAGACAGTGACGCCTCAGACTACCGCAGTGACAACTGCGGCAACATCAACGCAAACAACAAAAGCGGAAACAACGACCGCAAAGCCCGAAACCTCAAACACGTCAATTACCGACAAGTCCGAAACAAAAAAACCGTCCTCTGCTCCTACACAGTATACCCCCGTAGGAAGTCCGACAAAGTATAAGGTAAACAAATTCTCTTTGATGTACGATGACGGAGTATACTTCAATACCGGCGTCAGCGAATATGAAGAAGATAAAAACGAGCTTTATCTTGTACATTATTCCGACGACGGCGAGGTCACATCGAATATAGTTGCTATGTGCAGCGATGAGGACGAAGATACAAAAGGCAGATCGGTAGCCGAGATCGGCGAGGAATTCATGAGTTATTATGTTGTCGGCGATAATGTCGATTCATCGACCAAGAGCATGATTAAAATCGGCAACACCGATGCATTTTACGGAACTGTAAAATCTTCGGACGGAGATTATTCCGTTGCCGCAATACAGCACATATATTTTGCCCGTCACGGCAATAAAGTGTACACTTTGATTGCTATGCACCTTGACAATAACGAAGAAGCGGTCACAAAGGCACTTGAATACACGCTCGGGTCAATGTCGTTTGACAATTCGGTAAACACATGACAGCGGGATCAAAGTCATTATCTGCGTCATTGACCGCTCCGAAGCTGCCTGACAATCTTTTTGCGGTAACAGATATTGACGCAGAGCTTTCAAAGGTGCGTGAAGCCGAATCGGATTTTATTGCGGCGGATTTTTCCAGGTTTATCTGCGACAGCAACGACTTCTCTTCCTTGTATTTCAAGAACTGTCTGTTCAAAGGCAACCGCTTTACAGCCTGTGACTTTTCAAAATGCACGTTCATTGACTGTGTTTTCAAGGGCTGTGATATATCAAACTGCAATTTCACCGAGAGCTATTTCAGAGCTTGCTCCTTTACCTCGTGCAAGGCTGTCGGGGCAGCTTTCAAAGACTCTTATCATAAAAATGTCAGCTTTGACGGCGGCAGTTTTGAACTGTCGGACTTTCAACGTTCAAAGCTGCAATCGGTACTTATAACCGATACCGACTTCTCCTCCGCTCTGTTTTCTTCGTGTGAGATAAAACAGACGGAACTTAAAAACGTTACGCTGGCAAAAGCTGTGTTCTTCGGTACAAAGCTCACAGGACTTGACTTCACCTCCTGTAATATTGACGGTCTTACCGTTTCCGATACCGGAGCGGAGCTAAAAGGTGCAAAGGTCGATGTGTGGCAGGCGGCAATGTTCGCAAAGTTGCTTGGTCTTATCATCGAATAATGAATAAATCAAAAGAAAGAAAGGTATTTTTAACATGAACGTACTTGTAATAGGCGGAGGCGGCAGAGAACACGCCATAATAACAGCCCTTGCAAAATCTAAGAAGGTAGACAAGCTGTATGCCGCACCCGGCAACGGCGGTATCTCGAAATATGCCGAGTGCTTTAATGTAAAGGCAACCGATATTGACGGCTGTGTCGAGCTTGCAAAGAAGCTCAGACCCGACTATGTATTCGTAGCCCCCGATGACCCGCTGGTTATGGGTATGGTGGACAAGCTCAACGCAGAGGGCTTCAAGACCTTCGGACCGAGAGCAAATGCCGCTATTCTTGAGGGCAGCAAGGTATTCTCAAAGGCTCTGATGAAGAAGTACAACATTCCCACTGCGGCTTACGAAACCTTCACAGACGCAGACGAGGCTATAGCATATATCAAAAAGCAGAACAGCTTCCCTGCCGTTATCAAGTGTGACGGTCTTGCACTCGGCAAGGGTGTTATAATCGCAAAGGACGAGCAGGAAGCAGAAAACGCAGTACGTTCAATGCTCCTTGACGGTAAATTCGGCAAATCAGGCAGTGAAATAGTTGTCGAGGAATTTATGACAGGTCCTGAGGTAACTGTTCTTGCGTTCACAGACGGCAAGACAGTAAAGCCTATGATAAGCTCTATGGATCACAAACGTGCTTATGACAACGATGAGGGGCTTAACACGGGCGGAATGGGTACTATAGCTCCCAACCCTCTCTACACTCCCGATAAACAGCAGGAATGTATGGAAAAGATATTCCTGCCTACCATAAAGGCTATGGCAGCTGAGGGCAGACCGTTCAAGGGTTGCCTTTACTTCGGACTTATGCTGACCCCGAACGGTGCTAAGGTAATTGAGTACAACTGCCGCTTCGGCGATCCCGAAACGCAGGTGGTTCTCCCCTTGCTTGAAACCGATTTAATGGATATAATCGAAGCTGTCTGGGAAGAAAAGCTCGATACGCTCGATATAAAGTGGAGCAATAAATCATGTGCCTGCGTTGTTATGGCAAGCGGCGGCTACCCCGAAAAGTACGAAACAGGTAAGGTTATAAGCGGACTTGACGAAAACGGTCAGTGCGAAGGTGCATTCGTTTACCACGCAGGAACAAAGCTTGAGGACAGCAAGTTCCTTACGGCAGGCGGAAGAGTTCTCGGTGTTACCGCTTACGGCGATACTTTACAGGACGCTCTTGACACAGCTTATAAGGCAGTGGATACGATCAGCTTTGAAAAGGCACATTACCGCCACGATATAGGTAAAAAAGCGCTTTCTGCATTAAAATAAATCCCAAAAAACACTTGCATTTCATTTTCTTTTATGTTATAATAGCATTTGCGTGTTAGAATAATTTTGGGTTTGTACGATAAACAGACACTCGGACATACCCGTATTCCTATAAGGAGGACATATAAATGGGAATATTAGAAATAATCAGTGCTATCGTTCTGATTGTTGCCTGTGTTTTCATAGTACTCGTGGTACTTATGCAGGATACAAAGCAGGGTATGTCGCAGACAATTACAGGCGGTAGTGCAGACAACTATTATCAGAGAAATTCCGGTCGTTCAAACGAAGCAAAGCTGAACAGACTTACAAAGATTTCCGCAATCATCTTCTTTGTTGTTGCTCTTGTTGTTAACTTCGTCGTTATGTACAGCGGTAACTTCAGCAAATCTGATAATTCTTCGACAACAAGCTCCGCAACATCATCTGTAACATCTTCCGTTACAAGTGACGATTCCTCAGCTTCATCAGCATCTTCCGATGCTTCATCTGACGCTTCTTCTGCTGATTCCTCAGTAGCTGAATCCTCATCTGAAACAAGCACAGAAACATCTGCAGAATAATTAATGCTTTTAAAAGCTGTCGCACTGCGGCAGCTTTTTTTGTATATGCCTGATTGTTCCGGCAACGTTCGCCGGATATAAGTAAATGCTGAGCTGTTGAAAAAAACGCCCTGTTATGATACAATATAATCAATGATTATTTAAACAAAACTTACTCGGAGGAACAACAAATGAAAAAGTGCATCGCCATTTGCGGTTTTGCTTTTTCAGCATTTCTTCTCATCTGTATGGTCATAAACTTATTTAAAGGGCATATCGCAGCCGCTGTATGTAGTCTTGGAGCGTGTTTCTTATTTTTCGCTCTGTCTTTATTAACTTACAAAAAAGGCAAAGACAGCAACCCGTAAATCAATCCCTTGCAAATCATCCGACATCAGATTTTACACAAAATCTCATACGCTCTAAGGCTGTTCTAAGCTAACCGCACTATAATATCAATATCATAAAGGACGGTGATATTATGAAGCTCCTGTTTGCAGAAGATGAGGTCAGTATGGCTGAGGCTGTAACCGACATTCTGACCTATCATAATTATACGGTAGACACGGTTTATGACGGTGCTGACGCTCTTGATTACGCAAGAGCCGAGCAGTATGACGGGATAATTCTTGATATAATGATGCCGAAAAAGAGCGGCTTGGAGGTGCTTAAAACACTAAGGAGCGAGGGGAACACCACTCCTATTCTCCTGCTTACCGCAAAAGCTGAGGTCGAGGACAGGATAGCGGGTCTTGATATGGGTGCGGACGATTACCTGCCGAAGCCGTTTGTAATGGGCGAACTTCTTTCCCGTGTCAGAGCAATGCTCCGCAGAAAAGACAGGTTTACACCCGATATAATGACATTCGGTAACGTGTCGCTCAATCTCAGCAGCTGTGAGCTTAAAGGGCCGTTGCAGTCTATTGTCCTGCCCAAGATAGAATACAAGCTAATGGAGCTTCTTATGCTCAACAAGGGCATCTATCTTTCCACTGAGGATATTCTCGTAAAGGTCTGGGGCTATGAGAGCGATGCAGAGAGTGGTGCGGTATGGGTGTACATATCCTATGTAAGAAAACGTCTTGCTGCTATCGGTGCAGATATTGAAATCCGAGCCAAGCGCAGTGTTGGCTATACTCTTGCAAAGATCGGGGTTGCTGACTGATGGTAAAACAGCTTCAGAAAAAGTTTATCATATCCGCTATGCTGGCGGTAACAATTCTGCTTGTCGTGCTTATCGGCGGAATAAACGTTTTCAATTATCTCACCACAAGCAACGATAACGACAGGCTTATGGAAATGCTCTGCTACAGCTTTGAAACCTCAACAAAGTGGAGCGCAGATACAACCGACAATACTCAGTCCCCGCAAAGTATAAACGGCACTCAGAAAAATACAACCGCCGACATATCCGGCAGTCAGAATAATCCCGATTTTCCGCCGCAAGACAATGGAACTAAACCGCCGGATGATAAAAAGAACAACGGCTTTGGCAGACACGATAAAAACGCAGTGGATTCTGCACGCTATGCCGCAGTTGCAATCGACAAAAACGGCAAAATCATAAGGACAGATGTAACTCATATATCCTCGCTTACCGAGGACGAAGTGACCGCTATTACCGAGGCACTTAAAAATACCGCTTCGGGAACAGGCACATACAACGGCTTTCTGTACAGTATAAGCGAAACGAAGCGTGCAGAAGGAAAGGTTATCATCCTGCTTGACAACGGTATGCAGATAAGCTCGTTCTTTACGGTACTGTTTATATCTGTCGGTGCAGGAATATTCGGCTGGCTTCTGATGCTGTTGCTTGTTATTCTGCTTTCAAAGAAAACTATAGCCCCTGTTGCACGCAGTATTGAAAAGCAAAAGCAGTTTGTCACAAACGCAGGTCACGAAATAAAGACGCCGCTTGCCATTATCCTTGCCAATACAGACGCAATGGAGCTTCACAACGGTGAAAACAAGTGGAGCAAGAATATCCGTGCGCAGACGCTCAGGCTCAGCGGACTTATGCAGAATCTGCTGATGCTTGCTAAAATGGACGAAAGCTCAGCAAAGCTCCCGATGTGCAGTTTCGATATAAGCACTGCGGCAGAAGATACCGTCGGCGCATTTATAGAGCCTGCCGCCCTCAAAGGCGTGATGATAGAGCAGGATATTCAGAAAGGACTTCAGCTCAACGGCAACCGCGACAGTATAGTACAGCTTATGACGGTTCTTCTTGACAATGCGGTAAAATACACTGTAAGCGGCGGCATGATAAGAGCAAAGCTCAGCGGCAACGATAAGAATATAGCACTCAGCATAGCAAATACCTGTGAGCCTATTGACCACCCCGAAAAGCTGTTCGACCGCTTTTATCGGGGCGACAGCGCAAGGACACAGAAAAACGGCGGCTACGGTATAGGCTTATCGGTGGCTCAGGCAATAGCGGAGCTTCATAAAGGCACTATCACAGCGGAAAATATAACCGATACATCTCCTGATAATCCCGATATTAACACGGATAATATGCTTATGTTTACGGTTAGAATATAAATAAAATATAAGAAACGGTTTGCAAGCGACAGCGTTCAGTCGCTTGCGAGCCGTTTTTATAAATTTAACCGCTCTTATTCTGGGTGTAGGCGATGATATTATCGAATAAGCCGGGGGTAATTTTATTGATTGCTATTTCCATTTTTATCCTCCTTCCGGTTTATTTCTACTATTCTGTAGCCATATTCAGCATAGGGCTTTTTTATCGGCGCGTACGATTGAATAATGTTGTTTGTGCTATTAAGCGCATCATTTACGAAGCAATATTCTGTCTTGTTGGGCTGCTGTTGAGAGCTTATGTCTGTCAAATAACCTGAATATTTATCCTGATAATGAGAAAGGGAGGTCTTCTGATTCAAATTTAGATTGCCTATTATCATGCTTGGTGTTGAACTGTTGCTATAGTCTACGAATTTACTAAGCAATATTTGGAAAAATTTTTTTCTGCTGTCGGCAGTGTTCATCTTTTCGTTTTGCAGCGTATGTGTGAACGAAGAGGGGACTTTTACTGCAAGCAAGTCAAATACCATTTCTTCTCCGATCACCAGTTCCATTTCTACCCAGTCTTTCTGGAAAAATTTAAGGCTAGTAGGGGCGCCTTTTATGCTAAAAGGAAATTTAGCTGCTACTAACACTCGATTTCTGCAATCTCTTTCAGGATAGTCGAGATTGACTGTGCATTCGTACCCTAGTTTTTCCAGTTCCAGCTTGTCGGCATAAGCAAGCCAGTACGAATACAGAATACAGATGTCAGGGTTCTCGCTCTCGATAACCTCTCTTACGTTTGCAATATTTACTGCGGTAATATTGTTACCATAGCCATTTTGTCTTCCCAGAAGATCCCAGCTAAAAATTTTCATCGTTTTTTCTCCTTAGTATTTTATAGTTTTTGTAGTATGTGTGTGTATTCTCCGGAGCGTAGTGCACTATCTCCGGATAGTAATGATGCATCATCGGAAGTAAACTACACTTCCGTGAATCCTATTATATACCTCTCGAACAGTTTTGTCAAGTTATTTTTATAATTTTTCTTAATTTCAATGATTTTTCTTAAATTGTAGTATTACTCCGAAATTTATCTTATCACATCTAACAGAGCTTGTCAAGCCCATCACGAAATTTTTTTATAAAGGCTGACGTTGCTCGCAGAACGTCCGATATAAACAACATTCTTATACTCACCGTTTGAAACATTTTTATTGAACAATCTGGCTATTGAGAGCTTGGTGGATTTATCAAGTGTATCCCAACGTTCATCGGTTAAAATCTGCGCAACGCTGAATTCGGTTTGTGCAGGATAGTTCTGAAGTTTCTCTGAAAATTCATTCCATACAAGCTCGAAGCTGTCTTTTTTGGGCATTACTCTATCTTTTACATATTTTGAGATAGTAACCCCTTTATCTGCGACGATCGCTTGTAATTGCTCATATTCAGCATCTGTCAAAACAAACTGAACTCTTTTTGCCATTGTTGATCCTCTCTTTCGGAGTATACATAAAATATAACCACAGTATAGCATTTCAACCTGCCTGTGTCAATATTCCCGTTCATATATAAAACGGAACAATGATAGTCCGTAATTTTCCTTTTATTATTTATACTGCTTTTATCGGGTTAATCCAGAACGATCTCAACTTATCGGTCTATGGTTAAAATATGAAACAAAACGAACCGTTATAAACGAGAAAGCAGAAGCAATACAGCATGGCTCCCCCGAAAACACGGTTCTTTTAATCCCTAAAGCAGCTGCGATAATTTTCACACCACCGAAACTTCGATCAGGATATTTCCCTTAGCGTCCTCATACCAGGTTTCCCACGCAAAATACTTGTCCCAGCAGTCGCACTCGCTGAAATCCATATATTCCGCATTGAACTCCTCCGCTTCTTCCGCCGGCACAAGCCAGCCGCTGCAATCGCTTGCAATAAGCCCGTTCTTCACCTGCTCGTGACCCTCTTTGCTGTCAAGAAAGAACACGCTTCCCTTTTTTGCGGCAGCCTGCTGAACTTTTTCCATAAATTTCTCAAATCCGAGCGGCTCTCTCGTTCTGAGTCCCGTCATCATAACACACCTTGCCTTTATATCAAAATAGTGTAATAATTATACCACCGCTATGCCCCCAAGTCAACCGTGATATACAAAGACTGAGAGCCGCCCACTGTCCGTGAGCGGCTCTTTACGGTACTCTTACATCTGGAGCGATTCTATTACCGCACCTACTGCCTTTATCGCCTTGCCGGTCGCTTTCTTTACGTTCTGTGTCTTGTTTGAGGTCATAGCCTTCGTTGCGGCAAAAGCGATACCGCCTGCTACCATTGCAGTGGCGGCACATATCATATTATTGGAAGTTTTCTTGCTCATTTTCCATTATCCTTTCATATCCGCCGTTTTCGGTCCGTTAATATATTATGTTTCTATCTCAGAAATATTGCAAGATAAATTTTACAAGGGCATTTTCCAATAAGACCGCTTTTTGCAGTAAAAAATGCCATTCATACGGCAAACGATCCATATATAAATTTTACATCTCGACAATTCGGAAATTTTATGTTAAAATATAACCGATGTGTAAACAGAAAGGGCGATTTTTAATGTCACAGCATAAAATAATAGCGGCTATCCATGACCTCTCCGGCTATGGCAGATGTTCGCTTTCCGTTATATTACCCGTTATCTCTGCTATGGGGATACAGGTCTGTCCGGTGCCGACCGCCGTTATGTCAACTCACACCGGCGGCTTTACCGATATTGCTATGGATGATCTTACAGATCATATTTCAGCCTGCTATAACCATTATGAAAAACTGCATCTGAAATTTGATGCGATCTACAGCGGTTTTCTCTCATCTCCGAAACAGGTAGATTGTTGCCTTGAGTTTCTTCAGGGAAACCCCGATGCGCTGAAAGTAGTCGATCCCGTAATGGGTGATAACGGAAAGCCCTACAGCACCTACACACCCGAACTTATCCGCCGTATGAAGGAGCTTGTAGACGCCGCAGATGTGATCACGCCGAATCTTACCGAAACCTGTATGCTCCTCGGTGAAGAATGCCCGCCTGTAATGTCCGTTTCACAGGCGCGCTCCTGGCTTGCACGGCTCAGCGACAAGCCAAGAATAGTGGTAATCAAGGGCGTTCCGCTGATCGACGACGACGGTCAGAAACTCTCAAATGTAGGTTTTGATAAGGAAAGCGGAAGCTTCTGGCGCATAGACTGGGATCATATTCCGGTACACTACCCGGGCACAGGAGATATATTCACATCGGTACTTACCGCTTCTCTTCTCAAGGGTGAAAGCCTGCCTATAGCGCTGAACCGCGCCACCACATTCACTGAAATTGCTGTAAAGACAACCTACAGCTACGGCACAGAGCCGCGGCTTGGCGTACTGTTTGAGGACTGCCTGAGCTGGCTTATGACAAACACCGTACTCAGCGACTACAAAAAGCTGTGATACAACTATTTTACGATAATTTCAGTTTATCAACAACCGCTTTGCGCATAGCAAAGCGGTTTTACTGTCATTGTAAAAAAATATGCGGAAAAATTAAAAAAATTGTCGGAAAAGGGTTGACACGCACTGAATTATGTGCTAAAATATTATCTGTTGTCACGGCACAGCAAAAGCCGATGAAGCCGAGAGTAAAAAAATTAAAAAATTTTTAAAAAACTCTTGACAAGCGGTTTTGAATATGATATAATATAACACGTCGGTTGACAAGAAACAAATTAACAAGCTGGTGTAGCTCAGTTGGTAGAGCAGCTGATTTGTAATCAGCAGGTCGGGGGTTCGAGTCCGTCCACCAGCTCCAATTTTTTCTTTAATTTAATATGGGAGTGTTCCCGAGTGGCCAAAGGGGGCAGACTGTAAATCTGTTGCGTTTCGCTTCGGTGGTCCGAATCCACCCGCTCCCACCAAACCCGTAAGGTTTTCTTACGGGTTTATTTTTTGTCTTATAGATTAATTTATCCCCCTTGCCTTTCATCGCAGGCAAGGGGGAATCGTAGAAATCATTCTTCAAGATATTTCAGGAAATCATCAAAAATCGCTCTGTAGCCCTGCTCGTTTATATGCAGACCCTCTATTGTATACTCAGCTTTCAGTCTTCCCTGCTCGTCCTTAAGACCGTCATTTATATCAATGTAGTGCTGACTGTGCTTTTCCGCAAGCTGTTTTACAAGTGCGTTTGCCGCTGTAATCTTTTCGTTTGTACGGATTTTCAGACACTCTTTCATATTCTCAGCGGCAGCTTCATAGTTTACAGGATAATATGCCATAAGGTAAATTTCTGTTTTCGGCAATCGTTGTTCTATCGAGCTTATAATGCTGTCATAATGTTCCATTATACGCTCCATAGGTATTCTTGAATCGCTGAGATCATTAGTGCCTATATTTATAAACACCCTCTTAGGCTCAAGCTCGAACACACAGGTATCAAGCACCTGCATAAGTTCATCCGTGATATATCCGCCTATTGCACGATTATACACCGTGATATCAATACCTCGTTCGCTGAGGAATCTGTTCACAGGAAACATCTCCATAAGAGAAGATCCCGTCAGTACGATCTGCCCTTTTACAGCTTTCTTATTTTCTTCTTTAAAATGTTCAAGCTTCATTTCTTTATCTGTCATTGTATTTTTCTCCCTGACGTTTATATTACATATATAATATCACGGTTAAGCTATGCCGTCAACCGTTCTTGAAAAACTTTTGCCGATATGTTATACTTAATAAATACGGCAAAATCATTAAAACGTTTAAACTGCCTTAACATTCCGGTTATAGAATAATTGTCAAAATGTACAGAAAGGACCGATCAATGGCTGACAATAACGATAAAGATATGCGCGAACTGCTGAAACTGAAGCAGGGACTTATCGATGAAAAAGACAGCAGTATCCGTGAAACCGGCTATGACGTAAGAATGGCGCAGACGGCAGGAGAAAAGACAAAGAATTTTCTCTGGTATCATAAGGCTATGATCGCGGGCGGTATCGTTCTTATTATATTGGCTGTAATAATATATCTTGTCTTTTTTGTCAAAAAGAAACCGGACATCACGATATACAGCGTCGGTAACTATGCGATGTCTGTCCGCACAAACTTTGAAAATACGATGGCACAGTACACCCCCGACTTTGACGGTAACGGCGAACGTAATATTACCATAGAGCAGGCAGTGCCTGATAAATTTTTAGGCGATACCGAACTTTTCAACGAGGTTGAAAACGGAAACTGTCAGATATTCATCGGTCCTGAAGATGAAATGAACAGTATATACGACAGCTATTCATCCGTATCGGACAAACCGGTTTTCGCCGACCTCGGCGAGATAACAGGTGAAAGCGGTTATATGATTGATATCCGTAATACTGCATACGGAAAAAGGATGCAGCTGTTTTCAACGGCTATCTATGTTGCGGTACGCCGCACCGATGACGAAAGTCAGGAACACGCAATGGAATTTGTGAAAAATCTTCACGACGGAATTTTCTATCAGCAAAGCAATTAAAGAAAGGCGGCTTTATGTCAAAAGAAAGCGATGAAAAAAGAGAGCTTCTAAAGCTTAAGCAAGGAATTATAGAAGAAAGCGACATAATTGAACAGGACGTTCACGAACAGCCTGAAGAACAGACAACTGTCAAAAAGATAGACAATTTCTTTTATCGCAATAAGTGGTTTGTTGTGGTCGGCGTATTCTTTGCCGCTCTTGTGGCATTCTTTACTTATCAGATAATCACCAGAGAAAACCCTGATCTTACTGTAATGCTTGTAATATCCGATACAGATAAGGCACCCGGACTGTATCAGAAAGTAAACGATATTGAGCTTGCGCTTGAGCAGTACTGCCCCGACTACGATAACAACGGTTATGTTCACGTTGCGGTATATTTCATTGACCTTACAAAGAGTTCTGACAGCCAGTATGTACAGTCAAACACCGCTAAGTTCTATGGCGAGATACAGCGCGGTGTAGCAGAATTGTATATCTGCGATGAAGATATTTTAACTACCGAAAAAGCACCGGAAGAATATGACCCGTCGCAGGACTATATAGATACAGACATTTCATACGAAACAATGTTCGCCGACCTTGGTGAGGCGCTCAATATGAGCGAATACAACGGAAAGCTCAGGATACCTCTGCGCAGCACAGAGTTTGCCAAAGACGCAAAGTGGGAAAGTTCCTGTCCCGATACACTTGCTTTTTCTGTACGTCTTGAAAAAGAAGGTATGATAAGCTACAAGAATTCAGCTGAATATCAGAAACGTGCAAAAGAAGTGCTTGCCAACATAGTTACCGATAATAAAATAAATCAGGCTTCCGACAGCACGTCAGAATAAAGGAGCATACAATGGATTATTATTCAAAATCTGAAAGACAACCGTTATGGAAGTTACTTTTATCCGGTTTTCTGTTTATGGTTTTCGGAAATTTACTTTGCACGATTGTCACTATTTCAACAGCGCCGTTCATGAACTTTGATTTCTTCAAGGTTATAGTATTTATACTCACACTGTGCATTTTCTACTCTCTTATGTTCACGGCAGGCTACCGCGACGGCGACAGAGAACAGAAATATGTAAGACTTCATAAAGCAGAACCGCCCAAGGAAAACAAATGGGTTCTTATAGGCGTGATACTTATGCTGATAATGTTTGTTCCGTCCGTTATACTGCTTCTTGACAAGCTGTGCGGCTGGTACTTTGATATGACATTTTTGCACAGGATAATTGACGGTCTTGTCTATCCGCTGTCGCTTATGCTTGTTCCCGAAAATACTATTGATTCAACCGGTGTATTCGTACCGTTCATATATATGCTGTGCTATGCAGGAATACCGATCGCAACTCATCTTGGGTATTATTTCGGATATACGCAGAAGTTCAACAAGGACGATATCATGTATCAGTAACGATACGGGAGATATAGAAAAACCGCTGTTCGTTTATGCGAACAGCGGTTTTTTACTACTCTGTTATTCAGTGATGACAACCATGCTCGCCGCAGGTATGCGCCGTACCGTGATCGTGTTCACCGTCATGGTGCGAGCAATGAACCTCCGGATTGAAATCAAGCGTACCGCAAAGCAGAGCTTTTACCGCATCGTCCGCACTGCCCGTAACACCGCCGTACAACTTTATGCCGGCGCTTGCAAGTGCATTTTTTGCACCCTCGCCTATTCCTCCGCAGATAAGCGTGTCGACATTGTTCAGTTTCAGAAAACCTGCAAGCGCACCGTGTCCGTTACCAAGCGTCGGGATTATGCTTTCGCTTTTAATTTCGTTATTTTCCGTTTCGTACACCTTGAAAGCTTCGGTGTGTCCGAAATGCTGAAAAACCTGTCCGTTCTCATAAGTTACTGCTATTTTCATCTGTTCCTCTTTTCTGCCGTAAGGCTGTTTGTACGATATTTTTCAATGATTGTGGTCACATTTTCTGCACTGTAGCATTGACGTATCGTTTTCATTCTTATAGTATGCTCCCGCCCATATGCATATGCTCTGTAACATCGGGACTACCGAAAGTCCCCTTTTGGTAAGCGAATATTCTACCCTCGGCGGTATCTCGTCATATGATTTTTCTGCTGACGAGTTCGTTTTCCGTAAGCGATTTTAAAGCCGCGGCAAGCACAGCGTCCGTAACATTACCGAGTTCTTTACGCAGTTCGCTGTAACGCAGTGTTTTTTTAGCGGTAAGCACACAGATAATGCGGGAGTTCCATTTACCTCCGAAAACATCAAGTCCATATTCAAGCGGACAGCGTATATCCGGTCTGTACATATGCTCACCCCGTTTCCTCCTGTAACTATTATACCGCTTTTGATATGACAGTGCAAGTTACTATGTAATTTAATAGTAAAAAACCGGACGTTTTATCAGCGCCCGGCTGTTGATATTCATTTTGCCGCAAAAGCGTTTATGCCTCTTTTAAGCCTTTCAAGTCCGTCTTCAAGCACCGAATGCGGGCAAGCGATATTAAGCCTTAAGAACAGATTTCCGTTACCTCTGTATGCTGTTCCTGCGGAAAGATAAAGTCCTGTTTCTTTTCTTATAAATGAAGCAAGCTCCTTGCTGTTATCGGTTACTGCCGATACATCAAGCCACATAAGGTATGTAGCGTCACTGTGCAACGCTTTCACATTCGGAATGTTCTCATCGAGATAGCGATACACCGTCTTTTTGCTTTCAGAAAGATATTCATTAAGACTGTCAAGCCATTCTCCGCCGTCCGTCAGCGCCGCAATTGCCGCCGTAACCGAAAAAACATTCGGTTCGGCGCATTCATCTGTGTTTATCGCTCTCCATACTTTATGGCGAAGCCTTGGCGACGGAACGCTGATTGCCGCTGTCTGAAGCCCTGCTATATTAAACGCTTTGGTCGGAGAGATAAGCGTAATACTGTTGTCCCTGCAATCGTCATTTATGCTTGCAAACGGAACGTACTGCTTTCCGGGCTCGGTTATGTCGCAATGTATTTCATCGGATATAACCGTAACGCCGTGTTTTTTGCACAGTACACCGACCTTTTCAAGCTCTTCCCTGCTCCATATTCTGCCCGCAGGATTTTGCGGATTGCAAAGTATCATAAGCGTTGTCTGAGGGTCGGCAAGCTTCTGTTCAAGGTCGTCATAATCCATACGGTAAGCATTATTCCCGTATATCAGTCGGTTTTCAAGCACTTGTCTGCCGTTGTTCTCAATACAGTTGCAGAAAATATTGTATACCGGTGTCTGTATCACTACCTTCTCGGCAGGTGTAGTTATTTTGCGGACTATCGATGATATAGCAGGAATCACACCTGTGCAGAACATCAGTCCGTCTTTATGGAGTTCTGTTCCGTGACGGTTTTTCCACCATGAAATATATGCATTGTACCACTCATCGGGAATAATCGTGTAACCGAATATACCGTGTTTTGCTCTGCGCTCTATTGCCGAAGTGATGCACGGAGCGGTTTCAAAATCCATATCCGCAACCCACATCGGAAGTTCACCGTCTTTGATATCCCACTTGAGTGAATATGTACCTGAGCGGTCGCTCACTTTATCAAAATCAAATTTCATAACAAAATCCTTTCATATTACCGTATTAACAGACATTTTTGCCCATATTGTAAGCTTCATCAAGTGCAGAATGTCCCGTTATAGACGCAGGAGCGTCAACGCCTCCTGCAAATACCACGCCTGCAAGGTTCGCCTTTTCAAAGCAATCTACCCAACCCTCTACTGCTTTTACCGCACCTTCATTGGTATAAGGCTCGTCCTCAGCCGCAGTGCTCAGAAGATAAACATCCCTGAACTTATATTCTCTCGAAAACAGTGAATTTGCCCTGTCGATAAGCGTTTTCATCTGACCGCTTACGCTGTAGTAATAAACGGGAGTTGCCCATACGATAACATCTGCGCCAAGCATTTTCTCGGTTATTTCGTTTGCGTCGTCATCGGTTATAACGCAGTGTCCGATATTCTGACAAGCCATGCAGCCTTTGCAGAATGTGATTTTCTTATCGGTAAGACAGACCTTTTCCACGCTGTTACCGCTGTCCTCTGCACCCTTTATGAAGCTGTCGGCTAAAATATCCGAGTTGCTGTTCTTTCTGAGTGATGTTGATATTACAAGTACTTTTTTGCTCATTTTGATCTTCCTTTCCTGAAATGCGCTTATGTACACCCTTTTGAACCTTTACCGCCGCAGTTATCACGGCATATTATCGTTGTTTTTGAAGGATCTACCTTGTCGGGTTCTATTGTAAGTTCTCCTATCGAATCTGCGGTAATTCTGCCCTGAGAAGGATTGAGCACGCTGTCTACACTGCCTGTGATATCGGCATTTACTGACGAATACTCAAATGCAAGCGTTGTATTGATCAGTTTGCAGTTTTTCAGCGTTAAATGCTCAATGTAGCAAAGTCCCTGCAAGCTTTCGATCGTACAGTCGATAAGCGTCAGATCTTCCGCATTCCAGCCGAGATATTCTCCGGAAATGAATGAATTTCTGACAGTTATATTCCTGCTGTTCCAGAATGCATCCTTGCTGAGAAGTTTTGAATTGCTGATCGTTACATTTTCCGCACCGTCAAAGCAATAGTTTCCGTACAGCGTAAGTCCGTCTATGCGCATATCCTTACAGTTCATCGCAAAGTAATCGCCTTTTGCCAAAACCTTGTCAATCTCTACATTATTGCAGTTCCAGAGCGTTTCTGCGGCATTTGCAAAAGATACGTTTTCAAGCATCAGTCCGTTACAGCGGCGGAAGTTCTTCGGAGCTTCGATAAGGCAGTCGCTGACTTTTATATCATCGGTGTACCACACGCCTGCCCTCGCATTTTCAAACCACGTTGTATTATTTACAGCGATATGCTTTGAATACCACAACGGGTACTTCCAGCGGAACATACAACCGTCAAGCTCTATATTGCTACACTCTTTGAGCGGCGATTCGCCGTCGGCAAATATCGAATCCTTTATCGACAGGTCACGCAAGCCGAACAGTGCACGCTCACCGGTAAAATATCCGCGTTCAATATTTTTCATATCGGCACCTCTTTTCTTTCTGTCCTGTCTGTATTGTATCACATGGAGTTCACTCCAAGTCAAGTGGATTTAAGAAAAAAGTCGGAATATCTCCGAAATTTCTACTCCAAACCGCTTAAAAACGTAAAAATTCAGCTTGACAAACCCCGCTCTTTGTGCTACAATAATTATCCAAACAAACGGGGCCGTAAAGGTTTCGACGGGGATTGTGAACCCGGCTAAGCACGCAGAGATCGCCTTATCTCTTTAAACGGGGCATTTTTAAAATTAAACGCAGACAATAGATCTGAATTAGTAGCTGCCTAAGTGCGCTACCGTCCTTGTAGAGAGCGCTGTGGCTCTATAAAGGGCGTCGACTAACAGCCAATGTTTTCGGTGAGAGTCCTGTAACCGTCAACACATCAAAGGACTACCGGACTTCTATCCTGTGAGCCGGAGAGGAGAAAGGGAATTTCAAAAGACTTCACTAAGCGTGTAGAAAGGTTGGCGGATCGGTTTTCGGACAGGAGTTCGATTCTCCTCGGCTCCACCATTTTTTCCACGCTCATATATATGGGCGTGGAATTTTTTGTTTACGATAGTACAAAACGCATAAAAATTATCCCACATTTTCCGTACCTGACAGCACTGCCCTGACACCGCCGTAATTATAATATAATCACTTTTGACTTTTAAATCCCGGTATGCTATACTGAACTTGAAAACCGGAATTATTCCGGCTAAAGATTTAACGGCAGATAATATGTATTTTCACGCATCAAGGAGAAAGTAATAAATGAAACTTTTATTCAAGCAAAGATTATTCTCGTGGTTTGACAGCTACGACATTTATGATGAAGCCGGAAATACTGCGTTCGTTGTAAAAGGTGAGCTTGCATGGGGACACCTGCTCCGTATTTATAACTCCTGCGGAAAAGAGGTCGGATACATTAAGGAAAAGGTGCTTACCTGGCTTCCGAAGTTTGAGATGTATGTCGACTCTCGTTATGTCGGCTGCATCAGCAAAGAGTTTACATTCATAAGACCCAGATTCAATATCGATTATAACGGCTGGAATATTGACGGCGACTGGCTTGAGTGGGATTATAACATCCATGACTGTACCGGTCGTTACATAGCTTGTGTATCCAAAGAAATCTGGAACTGGACAGACACCTATGTGCTTGACGTACAAAACCCACAGGACGCATTGTACGTTTTGATGCTGGTTCTTGCCATTGATGCGGAAAAATGTTCAAGAAACGACTGAATTTAATACGAATAATCACAATTACCGAATTTATTTCAGTGAAAAACGGCTTTTATCACCTCCGTAAACGAGCTGAAATCAGTCAATGCAGTATTAGCAGATTCGACTGTCAAAGCCCCGATTTGTTCGCAAATCGGGGCTTTTTCTTTTACCTGCAGCCGAAATTCCGCACAGTGAAGCCATTTGGTTAGTATAGAATAACCATTTTTTCCTTGACTACACTTTCCTGCCGTGCTATACTTATATCAAATGATTAGCTATATCTAACAGCTGTATTATTTTTACATCTTACGACATCAACATTGCCTTGAAGATTTTAAATACCTGTCGTTTTTGCGACAGGTCATATTTAAGCCTGCAAAACCGCATTTTCCGACATAATATGTTATTTTTTAAGAAAATGCAATATGCAGATACATTAACATATAATTTCTGTCACGGAGGACTTGTCACAATGACAATGGATGAATTAAAACCGGGAGAAAGCGCATATATTGAAACAGTCGGAGGCACCGGTGCTTTACGGCATCATCTGCTTGATATGGGGCTTACACCCGATGCTGAAATAACCTTGCAGAAGGTTGCGCCTATGGGCGACCCGGTGCAGTTTGAGGTGCGTGGTTATGAGCTTACGCTACGGCTTGAGGAAGCACGCAAGGTAACAGTAAAGAATGTACATGAAAAAGATAACACGCATAAAGCCGCAGGCACAAGACGCAGCGACACTCCGCACCCCGGTGTCGGTGAGCTCGCCCAGTACGAAAAGCTGAAACTGAAACACGGAGTTGTGCTTGCAAAAGGCGCACCGCTTACTTTTGCTCTTGCGGGAAATCAGAACTGCGGTAAGACAACTTTGTTCAATCAGCTTACAGGCTCTAACCAGCACGTCGGCAACTTTCCCGGAGTAACAGTCGACCGCAAGGACGGAACTATCAGAAATCACCCCGAGGCGACAGTTACGGATCTTCCCGGTATATATTCCCTGTCACCGTATTCGAGCGAAGAGATAGTGACCCGTGACTTTCTTCTTAACAATAATCTCAGCGGTATTATCAATATAGTTGACGCATCGAATATCGAACGTAACCTTTATCTTACCATGCAGCTGATGGAACTCGGTATTCCTATGGTACTCGCCCTCAACATGATGGACGAGGTAAAAGCAAACGGCGGTTCTGTCCATGTAAACGACCTTGAACGTATACTCGGTATACCCGTAGTGCCGATATCGGCGGTTAAGAATGAGGGTATCGATGAGCTTATCGACCACGCAATACATATCGCAAGGTATGGTGAAAAGCCTGCTCGCATGGACTTCTGCGCTGACAGTGATGTCCCTGACGATCCTATCGCCGCAGTACACCGCTGTATTCATTCTGCGGCAACGCTTCTTGAACCCGAAATCAAGGCGGCAGGACTTCCCGTTAGATTCGCCACAACAAAACTTGTTGAAAACGATGAGCTGATAAAGGAAAAAATCACGATCCCGGAAGAAAAGCATGACGCTTTCGACCACCTTGTTTCCATAATGCAACAGGAAACGGGCATGGACAGAGAGGCGGCACTTGCAAATATGCGTTTCACGTTCCTTGAAAAGCTGTGCCGTGAAACAGTAGTACGTCCGCACGAAAGCCGGGAGCATAAACGCAGTATGGCAATAGACCGCCTGCTGACAGGCAAATATACCGCTGTCCCCTGCTTTTTAGGCATAATCGCTCTGGTTTTCTTCCTGACTTTCTCTGTTATAGGCGCAGCGCTGTCAGACCTTATGCAGATAGGCATAGATTATCTTACCGGGCTTATCGACAGCGGGCTTACCTATCTTGAAATAAATCCCGTTGTACACTCGCTTGTAGTGGACGGAATATGTGCCGGCGTCGGCAGTGTACTGAGCTTCCTGCCTACTATAGTAACGCTGTTTTTCTTCCTGTCTATTCTTGAAGATACGGGCTATATGGCACGAGTTGCGTTTGTAATGGACAGACCGCTCAGAAAGCTCGGTCTTTCGGGCAGGAGCTTTGTTCCTATGCTGATGGGATTCGGCTGTTCAGTACCAGCAATAATGGCTACAAGAACATTATCGAGTGAACGTGACCGCAAAATGACAATACTTCTCACCCCGTTCATGAGCTGTTCGGCAAAGATACTCATATATACAACCATTGCGGGTGCGTTCTTTGAACCGCAGTACCGCTGGCTTGTACTTGTAGGACTGTATCTGTTCGGAATAATCTGCGGTATTCTCTATTCGCTTATACTCAAAGTAACCGTATTTCACGGTGAACCCGTACCGTTTGTAATGGAACTGCCAAACTATCGTCTGCCAGGGGCAAAAAGCGTCTGTCAGCTGATATGGGAAAAAGCAAAGGACTTTATACAAAAAGCGTTTACCGTGATCTTTGCCGCCTCTATCGTTATATGGTTTTTACAAACGTTTGACATCAGACTCAATGTTGCTGACAGCACCGAAAACAGCCTGCTTGCAATGCTCGGAAGTCTGTTCGCCCCGATATTCGCACCGCTCGGATTCGGCGACTGGAGAGCGTCTACTGCACTCATCACAGGTCTTACCGCAAAGGAAAGCGTTGTTTCCACCCTCACTCTTCTGCTCGGCGGAGATGTTTCGCAGATACAGACGCTTTTCACACCGTTCACGGCTATCGTGTTCCTTGTGTTCACACTGCTTTATACTCCGTGCGTTGCCGCTATAGCAACAGTAAAGCGTGAACTCGGAAGTGTACGTTCTGCCATCGCAACAGTACTTATACAGTGCGGTATTGCCTGGGTAATGGCATTCCTAGTCCGCTGTGTCGGAATGATTTTCGGTGTTGCATAAGGTAAAATTATGGATGAGATGAATATACCGAGCATTATTCTGCTTGTGCTGATAGTAATCGCTCTCGTGCTTGTGATCATACATATTATAAGAAACGGCGGTTGCTCCGGCAACTGTCCGGCGTGTAAGGGCTGCAACAATTGCAGAAAAAGAAAAAAGTAAAACATATACCGAAAGGCAGAGCCGCAGCTCTGCCTTTCGTATTTCTATCCGGTTATTCTTTAATAAAACTGTAACCGTTATCGGTCTTTTCGACCTTAAAAAGCCTTAACACCAGCTGATATTGTTGTGGATAGCAATCAAGCAAATTTATCTGTACAGCCGCAACATTGAGCGTCAGCTCATTCATATCATACATTCCGTACACTTTCGGAAGATATTGATGCATTCGATCGTCAATATATGCCCTGTTTTCTTCAAACAATCTCTCAAGTTTGCTGTTTATTGTATCATCGGTACAGAATATGTTGTTTTCGTCAAGAGTTGATATGATTTCACGGTACTCCTCATCGCTCAGTTCTGTGTTTGTAATTTCGTTGTATGTCTGTTCATCACAATAAAGAGCGTTGAATTCATCGTTTTTTTCTAAATACATTTTCTTGTCAAGCCGCTCTGATAACATTGCAACATAAGGTTCAAGCTCATCTGTAACCAGTCCGCAGGTCGTTATCGGTCTTTCTTTTGTCACACTGCATCTCAGTCCGTTTTCGGTATTGATGAAAACGTAATAGTCAAGCGAAAAACTGTAGCTTACCGAATCAATCATCTCCGGAACAGCGACAAAGCAATATATCACACTCGGATCAACATTATCATATATAAGCAGATACTGACCGAGTTCAACACTGTGAGGAGGTTTACCTTTTTCACCGAGCCCATGATCTTTCGATATACAGAGTTTGCCGTCAACTTCCGCATAATAATACGGTATAAAAGACTTGAAATCATCATAATCAAAGCCTGTGTACAGTTCGCTTGCCGCATTATAAAAGCCTTTCATATCCGAAAAACCGAAAAATTCCGGATCAGCCTCGAAATATTCACCGTTTATCAGATTTTCCCGCGTGAATTTCTCTATATCTTCCGATGTTGAAAGATCCTTTGCGCCTTTAATCGCATAATATCCCGAACCGAAATCCACGATATTATCAAACAACCACTGTCTTTGGACCCTGTCGATAATTTCGTTGCCTATCGCTTCATCGGTACATAATTTAAAATCGTCAAAACCGTTTATAAAATCAAACTTTACCGTGCTATACTCATAATGATACGGTCCGTATTGCTTGCCTATTTCCGCCCAGAATTCCTTGTCGTTACGCACCTGCGCTTTTAAGGTATTTATATCGGGATATATCGTATTATTATCGTTTGCGGAACTGTTGTCGGCGTGTGATGTATTTTCGTACGCCTTGCTTCCCACGTCCGAAACATCGGATTTGTTATCATTCACTCTGCTTGCGGAAGTATCGTCAGTGCTGACCGCGCCCGATGAACTTCCACTGACAGTGTAATCAATACCGTTGCCTTTTGTTACAAAGTGTACGCCGACTGCCGCCGTTCCGACAACCAATACTGCCGCAGCCGCTATCGATGTATAACGAATAACCTGATGTCTGAAATCCGTCTTTACCTTACTGCTTTCTTCTATACGTCTGAAAATATCTTTTTTCTGCTTTTCCGTAGGATCGATTTTCTCAAATTCGTTTCTGATGCTCATACTATACTCCTTTCCGAGCTTAAATGCTCTTTTAACTGCTCTCTCGCTTTCTGCAGCCGTGAACGCACCGCCGATGCGCTGATATGAAGCATACTGCCGATTTCGTTGCTGTTATAGCCGTCGCAATAGAACAGATACACAGGTATCTTAAGTTCATCTGGGAGCTTTGACAGTTCGACCATCACATCGCTTATAACAGGTGTGTCGTCAAAACCTTTATTATGTCCGTTCAGCTCTGTACGCTTGTTTATCGTCCTGAGCATATTCTTGCAGACATTTGAACAAACCCTTATAAGCCACGCCTTTTCATGCTCGGTGCTTTCAAAGTGTTTTTGCTTTTCGATAAGTTTCATAAAAGTATTATGTACTGCGTCCTCTGTATCGTGAACATTTCTGAGGTACATGAAACACACCCTGTACACAGTCACAAAATGCCGCTCGTATATTTCTCTTATGTTTTCAGAAGAATAATCCGACATAAACCCTTCCCCCGTTTCTTTTTCCGGTCGAAAATGTACATCTTCATACATAATACACGCCGGCAGACGCAACTGTCCATAGTTTTCTTTAAAAATATAAAATTTTTTATACAATATCGAGCAACTTAGGCGACAGATGAAAAAAGAGACGGTGTTTTTGTAACAAATGACGAAAAAGCGTCTGTTATATTGCCTTTTTTGTTCGATAGTGATATAATTAATATTACTATAAATATGTATCCTACGAAGCGGGTACAGAATCGAGGTTCATTTATGAAATCCATAAGCAAGAAAATGACACTGTTTACGGTTTTGCTGGTGGTCATTTCACTTCTGGTAGCGACGATTGCGTCGGTGGCTATCATCTATACCACTACAAAATCACTCACTGAGCAGACGCTCACAGAAACGGCTATAGTTGCGGCCGACAGAGTTTCATGGGAACTCAAGGCAATACAGAATGTTGCTATACAGGCGGGCTGCAACCCCAAACTGTCATCGGTAATTTATACAAATACGCAGAAACAAAGAGAAGTCGATGCAATAGTGGCAAACTTCGGACTTAACAGAGGTGCGTCAATCGACTTTGAAGGTCATGGCTCCAACGGTGTTGAATATGCCGACCGCGCTTACTACAAAGCCGCTATGGAGGGCAAGACTACTATCACAGAGCCTATCATCGGCAGATCCAACGGTAAACTCAGCATTATCGTAGCCGCTCCTATCTGGAATAACGGCGAGCTGAACACTAAAGTTGTCGGTTGTATATACTTCGTTCCCGATGAAGAATTTCTCAATGATATAGTTCGCACACTGAAGATCAACGAAAACGGTGCGGCATATATCATAGATAAAAACGGTAATACCATTGCCGACTTTGATATGCAGCTTGTAAAGGACGGCGAGAACATACAGAAAATTGCTGAAGAAGACGCAAGCTATACAGCACTTGCACAGGCGCACGAAAAAATGGAGGCAGGTGAAAAAGGCTTTACACAATACACATCAGAGGGTATAACCAAATATATCGGCTATGCCCCCATACCAAACACAAACGGTTGGTCTATTGCCGTAACAGCGCACAGTGACGACTATATGGTTCACTGCTTTAAAGGTTTGGTTATACTTGCAATAATCTGTGCCGCATCTGCTATATTCGGCGGTATTATCGCAGGCGTTATCAGCCGAAAGATAGGCAAGCCTATAAAACTTTGTGCAGAGCGTATCGAAAAGCTCTCCGAGGGCGATCTTACAAGCCCTGTACCTATGGTTAAATCACACGATGAAGTCAAGATACTTGCAAAGTCTGCCGCAAAGGTAGTAAATGAACAAAATGCTATGATCAGCGATATCGGCAATATCCTGAGCAATATGGCTCATGGCAACTTTGATGTGCACAGTAAAGATGCCGATAATACATACCGAGGCGATTACAAGGTACTTATTGAATCTGTAAGAGATATCAACAAAAAGCTCAATGATACTTTAAGCCAGATAAGCATCGCAGGCGATCAGGTATCTAGCGGTTCACAGCAGGTATCTGCAGGCGCTCAGTCACTCGCTCAGGGTGCTACCGAACAGGCGGCATCTGTAGAAGAGCTTGCCGCTACTATCCACAATATCAATGCTCATATTGAGGCTACAACGGAAGATTGCCAGAAAGGCAGACAGCTTGTTGACGAAACAGCCGAGTATATAGGTGCGGCAAACGAAAAGATGAACAGCCTTACAAGTGCTATGCAGGATATCAGCGATGCTTCGGCAGAGATAGGCAAGATTATCCAGACTATCGAGGATATTGCGTTCCAGACAAATATTCTTGCACTCAACGCCGCAGTTGAAGCCGCAAGAGTAGGTGAAGCCGGCAAGGGATTTGCCGTAGTTGCCGACGAAGTAAGAAACCTTGCAGGTAAATCTGCCGATGCGGCTCATGATACGACTGTTCTTATCGAACGCGCAATTGCCGCTGTTGAAAACGGTAACAATATCACAAATGAAACCGCTCAGGCTGTATCAGAGGTTGAAGCAAGATCGGGCGGTGTCAGCGATATAGTAAACAAGATTGCAGGTGCAAGCCTTGAACAGACGGATATGGTAAAGCAGGTCAATATAGGCGTAGAACAGATTTCAAATGTTGTACAGACAAACTCAGCTACAGCTGAAGAAAGTGCTGCCGCTTCAGAAGAACTTTCAGCCCAGGCTCAGACTCTTCAGAAGCTTGTAAGCCGCTTTACTTTCAGACAAGAATAAACAAAAATATAACGGATAACCAAGAAATCCCCGCACAGTGTTTCTGTGCGGGGATTTTCGATCTGTGACGGGCAATCTGACAGTTGCCCGTTTTTTGTTTTTTTATCTGTTTTTGTGATAAGCGGTATGGAAAAGCACTCTGCAAAATAATGCACAGCATATGCACAAACGCTCTACTATAGCGCATATGTACCAAAAAACGTACACATATATCTATAAAACTTGCGTAAGCCTTTCAAAAATGTTATAATTATTAAAGTACTGATATGTAATATGAAGGGAGATCAATTTATGAAACTGATTCACTTATCCGACCTGCATCTCGGAAAACGAGTATACGAATATTCAATGACAGAAGATCAGGAATACATTCTCCGTCAGATAATCGGAATTATCGACAGCGAAAAGCCCGACGGCGTAATAATAGCAGGAGATATCTATGATAAATCCGTACCTCCGGCAGAAGCCGTCACGCTGTTTGACAATTTTCTGAGCGAACTGTGCAGCCGCAAGATAAAAGTTTTCTGCATAAGCGGTAACCATGATTCCCCCGAAAGAATAGCGTTCGGCTCAAAAATAATGGACGGCAGCGGAATATATATGTCGCCGGTTTATAACGGTGAGGTTCAACCCATATCTGTGCAGGACGATTACGGAGAGGTCAATATTTATATGCTGCCTTTTCTCAAGCCTGTTCATGTACGACACATATTCGATGACGATAAAATAGTAACATATAACGACGCAGTTTCCCGTGCAGTAAAAGAAATGAATATTGATACGGATAAACGTAATATACTTATTACGCATCAGTTTGTTACCGGGGCTGTACGGACAGAATCGGAAGAGCTGTCGGTAGGCGGTACGGATAACGTTGACGTATCGTTATTTGATAAATTCGATTATGTTGCGCTCGGACACCTTCACGCCCCGCAGAACTGTGGAAAAAGCACTGTAAGATACTGTGGTACTCCGCTGAAATATTCGTTTTCCGAAGCTCATAACAAAAAATCGTTAACAATAGTCGAAATGTCCGAAAAAGGTGACACGACTTACCGCACCGCAGAACTTGTACCGCTCCGTGATATGAAAGAAATCAAGGGTAAATATTCTGAAATAACAAGGATGGATTATTACTTCGGCACAACACTTCAGGAGGATTATCTGCACATCACACTGACGGACGAGCAGGACATTCCGGATGCGGCAGGGAAATTGAGAGCGATATATCATAATCTGATGAAGCTTGATTATGATAATCTCCGCACAAGAACAGACAATACTGTATCGGCTGTGAACAACATTGAACAAAAAACGCCTATTGAACTTTTCGCTGAATTTTATAAACTGAGAAACAACAATGAAATGAACGAAGAACAGGAAGCGTATGTCAAAAAACTGATAGAAGAAATCTGGGAGAAAAACTGATGCTGCCAAAAAGACTTACCTTATCGGCGTTCGGACCTTATGCCGACAAAACCGTTCTTGAGCTTGACAAACTCGGAAACAAAGGTCTGTACCTTATAACGGGTGATACAGGCGCAGGAAAAACCACTATCTTCGACGCTATCACCTACGCACTCTACGGCGAAACGAGCGGCGCTAACAGAACGCCCAAAATGATGCGTTCAGAATACGCAAAACCCGAAACCCAGACCGAAGTGGAATTTCTGTTTTCATACAACGGAAAAGATTATCTCATAAAAAGAAATCCCGAATACGAACGTCCCAAGACCCGTGGTGAAGGATTGACAAAGCAGGCGAAAAGCGTAACATTGAAAATGCCGGACGGAAGAATAATCACAAAAGAAGCCGATGAAACCATAAAGAATATAATCGGCATTGATTATGACCAGTTTGTGCAGATTGCCATGATCGCACAAGGCGATTTTCTGAAACTTCTTCTTGCGCCTACAAACGAGCGGCAGGAAATACTCAGGAAGCTTTTTTCAACAGGAAACTACCAACGTCTTCTTGAAAGAATGAAGCAGGATAAAGCGAAACTTGAAGAAGAAAGGAAAATGCTTGACGGACGTCTTTGCGATAATCTCAGACGTATAACGGTACAAGACGATGATGAACTGCGCGTTGCCATAAACGAAGCAATCAATGCAAACACCGCAGACAAAGAATTCATTATGCGTGTCAAAAAGCATTCTGAGCGGGATGCACAGGAAATCGCAGACTGCGAACGGGAAAAAATCATAATTGAGAACGAATTGAGCAATATAACGGTCGCACTAACAAAGCAGGAGCAGCGCGAAAAATTCGTGCAGGAAATAAATCGCCGTACTTCTGAACTTGCAGCAAATAAATCGGAGCTTGAAAAAGCTATAACAATCCGCAACGAACTCTCGGGATATTCCATAATCACCGAAGAAAAAAAGAAAAAAATCACTCTGATTACCGAACAGCTTGCAAAATACGATGAGCTTGACAAACTGTTTGCTGATATTCAACAGCTTTCGGAAAAAATCAAAAACGAAAAGCAGTGTTCCGAAGAACTGACAAATAAGAAAAACCGGTGCGAAATCGAACTTACAAAACTTCATTCAGAGATGAAATCGCTTGAAAATACGGGTGAAAACAAGCAGAAGCTCGAAAGTGAAAGGGAAAAAGCAGTACAGTATAAAGAAAGCCTTACAGATCTGCTCAGAAAAATTAACGATTTAAATTCGTCGCAGGAACGTTTAGCCGTTGCACAAAACGATTATAAAGAGCTTTCGGCTGAAAGTGAAAAGCTGAGAAAACGCTATAATATGATGAATAAAGCCTTTCTTGACGAACAGGCAGGAATAATCGCAAAAACTCTTGAGGACGGAAAGCCTTGTCCGGTATGCGGCTCGTTATCGCACCCCTGCCCTGCCGGAACCGCCTGCGATGCTCCGTCAAAAGATGAACTTGAAGCGGCGGGTCAAAAGGCAGAAAAAGCAGAAAAGGCAACCGCCTCCAAAAGTGAAGAGTGTTCAGCGATACAAGCATCATGCCTTGAAAAAGAAGATACTATTTATCATACTGCGAAAACGCTGTTGAATGACACGGTATCCGAAGAAATAAACATATCCGATATAAAAAACCACATCAACACGGAATATGAAAAAAACTCAACAAAAATAAAAGCTCTTGAAAAAGAAATACAGGACGAAGAGCGCAACATACGCCGCAAAACCGAACTTGAAAAACTTATCCCCGACAAAGAAAGCAACATCGACATACTTACCGTCAAACTGAATGAAACAGAAAAGCAGATAGCGGAGGATGCTACTTCATACAACGAAAAAAACGCACTATATCAAAGAGAAAAGGACAAGCTTGAATTTTCAAGCAAAAAATCAGCACTTCAAAAAACAGAAGAGCTTGAAAACGACATAAAAACGGCAAACCAGAGAATAAAGGAGAACGACGAACAATACCACAGGTATGATAAAGAGGTTAAGGCTCTTACCGAAACGGTTGAACAGCTTACCTGCCAACTGAACGAGATTGCAAAGGAAGATGTAACTGAGCTTATTTCAAAACAGAATACGCTCACACAAAAAAGAAAAGGAAACGAAGACAGAATACTTCTTTTGAAATCACGCAGGCAGAATAACGAAAAAGTCATTTCGGATATAGAATCGCTGTCTTCCGACATTGAAAAGAAAAGGCATGAATCAGACGTAAAATTTCCGCTTTACAGCACGATCAGCGGCGATATAAAAGGTAAAGAAAAAATAAGCCTTGAAACGTATATTCTGGCGGCATATTTCGACCGTATAATAGCAAAAGCCAACACAAGACTTATGAATATGTCAAACGGACAGTATGAACTGAAACGTCGTGAAGAAGGCGAAAAAAAATCAAAAAGCGGTCTTGACCTTGATATTGTCGACCACTATAACGGTACAGAACGTGATGTCAGAACGCTCTCAGGCGGCGAATCGTTCAAAGCCTCACTGTCGCTTGCACTCGGTCTGTCGGACGAGATTCAGTCAAGCGCCGGCGGTGTAAAGCTTGATACAATGTTTGTAGATGAAGGCTTCGGGTCGCTCGATGAAGAATCGCTGAGAAAGGCGATAGACACTCTTATGTCACTGGCAGACGGAAACAGGCTGATAGGTATAATCTCCCACGTTTCAGAGCTCAAAGAACGCATTGATAAACAGATAGTGATCAAAAAACAGACTAACGGCGGCAGTACCGCCGAGATATCGTTATAACGCAGTATCGGGCATCGTTTTTCGGTGCCCGGTTTTGTTTATGATAACTGCTCGTTTGTTTTCTGCATTGCAATAATAAATCAAAAACCGGGACAAAACGGATTTTTTCTACAACGGTCAATACATTTTAATTAACACCGTGTTTATAATATAGTATTAAACTGTTCCTGAAAGATGCAAATGCGACAAATTTGCAAATATGTCTTGACATCGGCAACCAATTAAGGTATAATATTAAATTGCATAGGCGCAAGACAGGCACACATCGGTGCCGAGTAATAACAGGAGGAAGAAAGAAATGAAAAGAACATACCAGCCTAAGAAGCTCCAGAGACAGAAAGAACACGGATTCAGAAAAAGAATGTCTACAAGAAACGGACGTAAGGTTCTCGCAAGAAGACGTGCAAAGGGCAGAAAGCACTTAAGCTACTGATTCTGTCAATGAATGAGTATGCAAAGAAATACGTCTGCATAAAAAAGGACAAGGAATTCAGATTTCTGTTCAAAAAAGGTGACAGTATTGTTACCGATGCATTCGTATGCTACGCAAGGGAAAGCAAGAGGCGGGTAAACCGCATAGGAATCGTTACAGGCAAGAAGGTCGGCAATGCCGTAAAACGCAGTCGTGCCAGGAGAGTCATAAGAGAAGCGTTCCGCCTTATTGAACCCCTGCTCCGTGAAAAGACACAAAAAAGATACGACTTTATTTTCGTTGCAAGAGCAAAAACTCCTGCGATGAAATCGACAGAGGTATATCTTCGGATGGAAAAGCAACTGCTGAAAAGATATGCCACACCGGTGAATAATCAACCGGACAAAATACAAAAATAAAATGAAATATGTACTTTTATTTTTCGTAAAGATATACAGAATGACTTTGTCAAAATGGCTGCCTCGTTGTTGCCGCTTTACTCCGAGCTGTTCGGAATATGCGATGATCGCACTCCGCCGCTTCGGTGCGGTAAAGGGCAGCTATTTGGCTATACGGAGAATTATCAGATGCAACCCTTTTTCTGAGGGCGGCTATGACTATGTACCCGAACAATTTTATTTTTTCAAAAGGACCAAGCCGTAATATCGGCACTACTAACGGAGGGTGATTTCCATAGATTTCTTATACACCATAATCGGTACGCCTCTCGGCTACATCATGTGGCCTATTTATCTTCTTTTACAGAATTTCGGTTGGGCGATACTGATATTTACTATTATAGTCAAAATAGCAATGCTGCCGCTTCAGATAAAGCAGCAGAAGAATATGGCGTTTTCTCAGCTGTTTGCTCCCAAGGTAAAGGAGATACAGCAGAAATACCGCAACAACCGTGAAAAACAGGCGGAAGAGATGCAGAAACTTCAGGCACAGGGCTATAACCCCGCCGGCGGTTGCGGACCTCTTGTTCTGACAATGGTAATACTGTTCGGTGTCATCGACGTTGTATATAAGCCCATGACACACATGGAACATCTGTCATCATCGGACATTTCAAATGTAATAACAGTTGCAAAAGAAACCGAATATACGAAGATTTTCCTTAACGAATATAACAAGCAGGATAAGGAGATCATTGATAAGTATCTCAGCGATGACAAAAACATAATCTATGTGACAACCGAAAACGGTCAGTTGACTCACGAATACAAGGACAACGAAGAGTACAAAACAAAGTACGAAGAAAAAGATCCATCTGCCGATCAGCTTACTATCGAACAGATAAATAAGTATGGCTCGTTATTTGTAACATCAGATGATGCTTATACGCAGTTTACAGGCGATAATTCAAGACTTACGGCTGAAACAAAGTCAAGAATTTCAGCTGTTGCAGGAAAATACAAGGGTATGCAGAAGGAGCTTTTTGCTCTTCAGGTTTATGAGCAGTACCCCGATGTGTTCAAGTCATGCAACGAAAGCGTACTTTCAAATGATGTAAAGGACAGACTTGCAGCGCTGTCACACAATATGATGTTCTGCGGTCTGAACTTCGGTTCAACACCTAAGCTTGCTTTCGAGCCGCTGATAATCATACCGATATTCGCATTCGTTCTTTCACTTGTTCAGACTGTACTTTCACAGTACTACAGCAAGAAGAACAACCCCGAGATGGCAAACGCAGGCGGTGCGGGTATGAAGGTAATGCTTTATATCATGCCTTTATTCTCACTGTGGATTTCGTTCAGCGTTCCTGCCGGAGTAGGTTTCTACTGGGGTGTCAACTATGCGCTCGGTATAGTACAGACAATAGTTCTCCAGAAGTTCTACAGTCCCGATAAGCTCAGAGCCGAGGCTGAAGAGAAGATGAAGGAAAGAAAGCTCAAGGAAAGACAGGTTACAACGACCGCTGTTGTTACAGATGCCGATACAGGCGAAGAAAAGACCGTAACAAAGACAGAAACGCTTTCTCAGAAGGAAATCAACAGACGTAAGCTCGCGGCGGCAAGAAAGGCTGACGCTGAGAAATACGGCGAAGAATACCACGAAGAAGACGACGATTGAGAATCGCCGGAAAGGACAGACTTATGAAAAAGATATATACTGGTAAGTCGCTTGACGAACTCAAGGCGCTTGCAATTTCGGAAATAAAAGAACTCGGCGTTGATGAAGCCGATATAAAGATAACAGTTGTAGAAGAGCCTGTAAAGAAGCTTTTCGGTAAGAAGGGCGATTACAAGATCGAAGCCGAATATGAAGCTCCTGCAGCCGTTACAGCAACAACTGATACAGCATCAACCGAAACAGTAACAACAGATGCTCCCGCTGAAGTTTCTGTTACAAAAGACGCTGACCACACCGAAAAGGTAGCTATGGCTGCCGCTTATCTTGAAAAGGTTCTTACCGCTCTCGGCGTTGAGGACTTCAAGGTAAACATAATCGAAAAAGATGATATCACAGTTCTTGATATAGTAGGCGAAAAGCTCGGTATCGTAATCGGCAGAAGAGGCGAAACACTTGACTCTTTACAGTACCTTGCAATTCTTGCAAGCAACCGTCACGATGAGCCTTACTGCCGTATAACAGTTGATTGCAACGGTTACAGGGATAAGAGAGAGGAAACTCTCAAGTCGCTTGCAGAGCGTACCGCTAACAAGGTGCTCCGCCAGGGCAGACGTGTTACTCTTGAACCTATGAATCCTTATGAGCGCCGTATAATCCACAGCAAGGTAGCTGAGATCGAAGGCGTATACAGCAACTCTATCGGTGAAGAGCCTTACAGAAAGGTCGTTATTTCAGCTTCTCAGCCCCACAGAGATAACAACAGAAGAAACGACCGCAAGGGCGGAAGAAGAAACGGTAACGGCGGGAACCGCTCATACAAGCAGAGCACGGGCTTCTCTACATCTTTTGAAAGAGAATACAAGCGTTCACAGACAGCTGTTGAAAATACTGCGTCAGATGCAGGCGAATTCTCTAAGGAAGCGGTTGAAACAGAAAGAAACGCTACGCTTTACGGCAAGATTGAGCTTTAAGACTTGCAGAAATCAACGGTTTTTCAATGGTTTTTATGTAATTTTGAATTTTCGTGTAGGTAAACTTTCAAAATTTGTGCAAAATGACATATTGACAAATCAGCCGACATAGTGTATTATAATAACTGTAATCAGAAACGAGGACGTTTTGAGGAATCAAAGCGTCCTTTTCTTATTTTTTAAAGAACATCTAACGAAAGTAGGAGGAAAAGGAAAATGGCAGAGAAAACTTATGATGTAACGGAGCTGTTCGGCTCGGACGTGTTCAACGAGGCGGTAATGAAAGCACGCCTTCCTAAGGCTATATTCAAAGAGCTTATGAAGGTAATGCACGGTGACGCAGAGCTTACACTTCCCATTGCCGAAATAGTAGCAAGCACAATGAAGGACTGGGCAGTAGAAAAGGGTGCAACACATTACACTCACTGGTTCCAGCCTATGACGGGTATCACAGCCGAAAAGCACGACAGCTTTATTTCACCTGTTGGTGACGGTACGGTTATTATGGAGTTCTCAGGCAAGGAGCTAATCAAGGGCGAGCCTGATGCATCATCGTTCCCCTCAGGCGGACTGCGTGCAACATTCGAGGCAAGAGGCTACACCGCATGGGATCCCACATCATATGCATTCATAAAGGATAACACATTATACATACCCACAGCGTTCTTCTCATACTCAGGAGAAGCACTTGATAAGAAGACACCTCTTCTTAAGTCAATGGACGCTGTATCAAAGCAGGCATTAAGAATTTTAAGACTTTTCGGCAACACCACAGCAAAGAGCGTTGTTGCTACAGTCGGTGCAGAGCAGGAATACTTCCTTGTTGACAAGAAGACATACGATAAGAGAAAAGACCTTATCTTCACAGGCAGAACACTTTTCGGTGCAGCACCTGTAAAGGGACAGGAGCTTGAAGATCACTACTTCGGCGTTATCAAGCAGAGAGTAAGCGACTATATGAAGGATCTCGACAAGCACCTCTGGGCTCTCGGCGTTTCTTCAAAGACAAAGCATAACGAAGTTGCTCCCGCACAGCACGAATGTGCACCTATCTTTGAATCCGCAAACCTTGCGGCTGATCACAACCAGCTTATGATGGAAATGATGAAGAAGGTCGCTCTTGAACATGATATGGTATGCTTGCTGCACGAAAAGCCTTTCGCAGGCGTTAACGGTTCAGGTAAGCACGATAACTGGGCTCTTTCAACAGATGACGGTCAGAATCTTCTGAACCCCGGCGATTCTCCTATGGAGAACGCACAGTTCTTAACATTCCTTGTAGCTATCATAAAGGCTGTTGACGAATATGCTGATCTGCTCAGACTTTCAGTAGCAACTGCCGGCAACGACCACAGACTTGGCGCTAACGAGGCACCTCCCGCTATCATCTCAATCTTCCTCGGCGAAGAACTGAACGATGTAATCAATGCGCTTGTTGCAGGTACAAACGTAGAAGCAAAGCACGCACAGTTTGATATAGGCGTAACCTCACTGCCCAAGTTCCCCAAGGATACAACAGACAGAAACAGAACATCGCCTTTTGCATTTACAGGTAATAAGTTTGAGTTCAGAAGTGTTGGCTCTTCACTCAACATTTCAGGTCCTAACATAGTACTTAACACAATTGTAGCAGAAGAGCTTGAACAGTTCGCCGATGAGCTTGAAAAGGCTGACGACTTCAAGAAAGCTCTTAAGGAGTTGCTCGTAAAGACAATAAAGGAGCACAGCAAAGTAATCTTCAACGGCAACGGTTACGATGCCGCATGGGTAAAGGAAGCTACAGAGGTAAGAGGTCTGCCTGAGCTCAAGTCCACAGTAGACGCACTTCCCCACTTCCTTGACGAGAAAAACATCAAGGTATTCACAAAGCATAAGGTATTCTCAGAAGTTGAAATGCACTCAAGAACAGAGATCCTGCTTGAGAACTACAGCAAGACAATCAATATAGAGGCTCTTACAACAGCAGAAATGGCTAGAAAGGAGATTCTCCCCGCTGTTATGGCTTATGAGAAGCAGGTATGCGATGTACTCCTGTCAAAGAAGAACGCAGGCGTTGCATACAACCTCGAACAGTCTATCGCTAACAAGATCGATTCTCTCGCTGAAAACCTCAACGCTAAGATCGCTGAGCTTGACAGCGTGATCGTAAAGGCACAGGGTATCTCAGACGCTTATGAAGCCGCTAAGTGCTATCACGATGAAGTATTCGCTACAATGCAGAGCCTGCGTGCTGTTGCAGACGAGCTTGAAACGATCGTCGGTGAAAAGTACTGGCCCTTCCCCACATACGAAGAGCTCCTGTTCAACGTATAATTATAGAAATACGTTTTATAAAACGGCTTAGAGGGGTTTTAACCCTTTAAGATAATCTGCACCCTTTTCCTATGGCTATGGCACTTCGGTGTCATAGCCTCTTTTCTTTGTAAAAATCTATTCAAAACAGCGATATTTACCGATTTTTCGTCATATTTTCACATTATACGCTTTACAAATCGTTAAAAATGGGGTATACTGTAACAGTCAGGATCACATATACGAAAGGAATTTTAAAAATGACCGAATATAACGACATACTTTACATTGTAGTTCCCTGTTACAACGAAGAAGCTGTACTTCACGAAACCTCAAAGCGACTTAAAGAGAAGATGACAGCTCTCATAAATGAAAAAAAGATTTCCGACAAGAGCCGTGTTTTATTTGTGGACGATGGCAGCAAGGACAAAACCTGGGGGATAATTGAAGAACTCCACAGCAATGACGATTTATTCTCAGGACTGAAACTCTCACGCAACAAGGGACACCAGAATGCTCTTCTTGCAGGACTTATGACGGCAAAGGATCTTGCGGATATATCCATATCAATGGATGCGGATCTGCAGGATGATATAAACGTGGTTGACCAGTTTGTAGACAAATATCACGACGGCTGTGACATAGTGTATGGCGTGCGTTCATCGAGAAAGACGGATACTGTTTTCAAACGTGGCACTGCCGGAATGTTCTACAAATTCATGAGATTGCTCGGCGTTGATATAATTGACAACCACGCAGACTACAGACTTATATCAAGGCGTGCGCTTGAAGCTTTATCACAGTTTAAAGAAGTCAACCTGTTCCTCAGAGGTATAGTAAAGCAGATAGGTTTCAAAAGTGATATTGTATATTATGAGCGCAGTGAGCGTTTTGCGGGCGAATCAAAGTATCCGCTTAAAAAGATGCTTGCTTTTGCGTTTGACGGTATAACAAGTTTCTCGGTAAAGCCGATAAGACTTGTAACGGTTGTCGGATTTTTAGTTTTCCTTGTCAGCATAGCAATGATAATATACACGATCGTGCAGACTTGTCTTGGAAATACCGAGGCAGGCTGGAGCTCGCTTATGTGCTCGATATGGTTCTTAAGCGGACTGCAGATAATGGCGCTTGGCATTGTCGGTGAATATATCGGAAAGATTTATACCGAAGTAAAGGCAAGACCGAAATACATTATAGACAAATTTATAAACAAGCAATAAGAAAAGAGCCGTCGGACAGGAAAAGACCGACGGCTCTTTGATTTACTTCTTCTTTGAAATTACTTTTTTCAGCTTTTTTCTGCCGTTTTTAAGCGAAGGGAATGCCTTGTAAAGACGTTTATGCTTTGCTTTAAGCTCTGACAGCTTTTCGTTAAGCTCGTTTATGCGTGCTGTAAGCTCTTCTCTGCGTTCCGAAGCATTGCCCTTTAATTCACTCAAGCGTTCCGCATTGCGCTGTTTTGCGCCGTCTGAGGCGGTTTCAAGCCTTGCTTTGAGTTCATCGGCTTTCTTTTGCATTTCTTCCGGGGTGATTCCGTGTTCCTTTGAAAATTCTACCGCCTGCGAGGTCTTATCCGATAGTCCCGAACCGATCGAATCGGAAACGGCTGTTAGCTGTTTTTCAAGCTCGTCTATAAGCCTGATTTCGTTCCTGAGCTTTTTAACTTCCGGGAAGGTCAATATAACATCGGTGATTATTGCCGCATAGAACAGGCACAGTGCCGCTATGCCGACAGGCTTCCAGATAAGCCCTACGGCAAAAGCTATCGCAGGCTGTACCACCTTCATTATAAGCAGGCACGCAAGCCCCCATACGATAGTAAACTGAGGACAGATATATCCTCCGATGTTGAACTTTTTATTACTGTAGTCCCACCAACGCCTGCCGAATATCTTGTCAAGCACAAAGCCTGTGATAAATTCAAGCACAGTGGTCAGTACGGCTGAGCCGACAAACAGCAACAGCCACGAATCCTTTATCGGGGTCAGACATACGATGACGATTATCAGCCCGAAGCCGTATATCGGGCAGTATGCACCGTGGAGCATACCACGGTTCACAAATCTTCCGTGCCGTATTGTTGCGAATACTACTTCTCCGCACCACCCGGCAAACGAATATATCATAAAATAGAATAAAAGGTTGTAAAAGTACTCCATTATTACCTCACAGTTTTTATTATGTCACAGCTGTTATTATAACCTTTTTTCACCTGTCAGTCAACGTAAGCAGTAACAAAAAGCTCCCGACATCAGTTCGGGAGCAGATATGTTGTGCAATATTATCAGTTGCCTCTGTTGTTCAGAAGTTCAGACAGCTCCGAAAAAGGATCGTCATCTGACATTTCACCTGCGTTAGCGGGTGTTTCGGGGAAAACAAGAGATTCTGTCAGAGAGTTCTCAACCTTATTATCAGAACCTGTATCTTCTGTCGGAGTAGACGCAAGTACAGTCTTTGCAACAGCCTCATCGGATGTTACCATAGAATGACCTGCACTATCCTTAAAGCAGGTAGCGATAACTGTGATTACCATTTCATCGCTGAGAGAGCTGTCAAGGTCAACGCCATGAATAACCTGTACATCGGGAGCGGCAGACTGAGTAAGGAGCTGCATTACCTTTTCAACGTCGTCGAGAGGTGTATCCTCAGACATTGTGAGGTTAACAAGAAGCTTTCCTGCATTCTTTATCGATGTTTCGAGCAGGGGGCTGTTTACAACCTCTGCTACAGCGTCTTCTGCGCGTGTATCGCCTGAACCGTGACCGATAGCCATATGAGCGTCACCTGCACCCTCAAGGGTTGTCCTGACGTCCTCAAAGTCGATGTTGATAACACCGTCATGAGTGATAAGATCCGAAATGCCCTTGACTGCCTGATAAAGCACGTTATCTACCATAGCGTAAGCCGCCTTGATAGAAATATTCTTTTCCTTTATTGAAAGCAAACGCTGATTAGGTACGATGATGAGCGCATCAACATACTTTCTCAGTTCTGCGATACCCTGCAATGCAAGGTTCATCTTGAATTCTCTTTCAAAATCAAAAGGCTTTGTAACAACGCCGACTGTAAGTATACCCATATCCTTGGCGATCTGAGCGATTACAGGAGCCGCACCGGTACCTGTACCGCCGCCCATGCCTGCGGCTACGAATACGAGAGAAGCGCCCTTGAGTACTTCTGCTATGTCATCGCTGTTTTCCTTTGCAGATTCTGCGGCTACAGGAGGCTTTCCGCCTGCGCCACGACCCTTTGTGGTCTTTCTGCCTATCTGTACACGCTCCATTGTGTTGCCGTCCTTAGACTTAAGGGCTGCTACATCCGTGTTTATTATGATAAAATCAACGCCTTCAACGTTGTTTCTGACCATGTTCTCTACTGCGTTTCCGCCGCCGCCGCCAACGCCGACAACTTTTATTTTGACGTCACGCTCAAACTCTTCATCATCGAAATCAAAGTTCATTTTTTGCATTCCTCCGTATAATTTACAGATAAAACTGTCTACTATAATATTTTAACAGATTCTTTTTATAATTGCAAGCGTTTTGCTAAAAAATATCATTATAATTTGAGCAGCGCTTATAATTTACCACAATATCTTGGGTTTTTACCTCTGTTTCGCCGAATTATAACGCTCGGTTATTCATAATATTCATCAGGAGATGTTTCCGGAACAGATTCCGGTATGTTTTCAGCTTCTGTCTCCGGTGTGGTTTCGGGTTCCGGCTCAGGCTCAGGTTCCGGCTCAGGCTCAGGTTCCGGCTCAGGCTCAGGCTCAGGAGTAGTTTCGGATTCGGTTTCAGGAAGCGTTTCCGGCTCTGTTTCGGGCGGTGCCTCTGTTTCCGGCGGAGCTTCAGTTTCCGGCGGCATTTCGGTTTCGGGTGACGCCGTTGTTTCAGGAACAGATTCAGTCTGTGACGTATCACTGCCGCCTGAAGTATTATCATCCTTGCTTGTTTCGTCCTTACTGCCCGTATCGTCATATTCGGGTCTGAATGTAACTTTCATATTATATGAGTTTTCGCTCAGCTGTGAAAGAACAAGCACACCCTTTTCGCCGTCAAACTCACCTTTATCTATAAGATTCTTTGCTACTGTCAATTTAAGTTTTGCATCGGTCATATCACCGAGTTCAAGCGTCAGCTTGTTATCATAGCTCAGCTTTATATCATATATGCTTGACATATTGATTGTCTTTATATGTTCGCTGATCCCGAGCTCTCTGCACAGATCAATAAGCGTGAATACGCTGTCATATTTCTGCTGTGCCTCATATTCGTTTTCATCGTCAATCTCATCGTATGTCTTTACAGCCCTGAGAAGCTTTGAAAGCATATTGCGGCTGCCTTCGTCCGTTACCGACAAAAAGTCACCGGACTTTGCATATTCCGGATCGAATCCGAGTACAACAACGCAGTTCTTATCGGGTGTTTTAAGCTCTGCGTCCATTATTCTGCCGTTTTCACTGACAAGATAATAGCGGTCGTTCTTTTTGATGTTTGCCACCGCAGTTGCGGGATTCAGCTTAATTTCAAGCGCACAGGTGAAAATGTTGCGGCTGACCTCGACCTTATCAACATAGGGAAGTCTGTCGATAAGTCGCTGTCTGACCGCACCGACGTCCATAAGTATAAGATTGTCGCCGACATTAACTCCCGTTGCATCTATTATCTGCTGTTCTTTGTATACTGTGTCGCCTGTTATCCTGTACTTTGAAAGATTGAACAGTACGGTTGTCGACAGCACTGCCAGTATTACCACTGCCAGTATGCCGAATATAATATAATATACGATATAGGCAGAAAGACGCTTTCTGCGTTTTCTTTCGCGTGTATCTTCCTTTGACCTGGGCTTATTGCGAAGTACGCGGTTCTGGATATCCACAGGCTTTACTACAGGAATATCGGTTCTTGTGTTTTCGCTGAGAAACTGCGGCATACGTTGCTTAGGTGCCGCACCGTTGCCTGCATTTACGTCTTCTGCCGGTCTTTTTGGCGTTTTTTCAGTTGTACTACCCTTTTTATCCTTCTGCTTTTTTGCTGTCTTTTTATTATCGGGTTTTGATTTTTTCTTTTTGCCCTTTTTATTGTCGGGTATATTTTCGGGTGCGGGCTTCGGCTGTGAATTTTCCTGCTGTAAGCGCTTCTTGCCTGACGGCGGCATTTCAGCCCACAGGTTGTTCTTATCTCTTTCGGTTATGTCAGCCATTTTCGCACCTCCTTTTATTTTTAAATTCTTTTTATATCTGCTCCCACGCTGTAAAGCGCTTTTTCTATTGATTCATATCCTCTGTCGATATGCGATATTCCGCCAATTGACGATGTGCCGTCGGCGCCGAGTGCCGCAATGACCAGCGCTGCGCCTCCCCTTAAATCCGGCGAAACAATCTCTGCCGCAGACAGTCTGCGCACGCCCTGTACGACCGCCACTCTGCCCTCGGTTTTTATTACCGCTCCCATACGGAGCAGTTCGCTGACATGGCGGTAACGGTTATCAAATATGTTCTCTACAAAAACCGCCGTGCCGTCCGCTACCGTACAAGTTGCCATAAGCGGTGCCTGAGCGTCTGTCGGAAAACCGGGATAAGGCATTGTCCGCACAGTATGCGGTGCTCTAAGCCGTTCGGCGGCTTTTATATAAATGCTGTCCCTGCCGAAAGAATAAATACGGCACCCCATATCTTTAAGAACCGGCACAACAGCTCCGATATGCGCTATATCCGCACCTGTAAGGATAAGTTCGCCGCCTGTTACCGCCGCACAACAAAGATATGTCACTGCGGCTATTCTGTCCGGCATAACACTGTATTCACAGCCTGAAAGCTTATTCTTGCCGCATATTATTATCCTGTCTGTTCCTGCACCTTTGATATCCGCTCCGCAGGAAACAAGGAACGACGCAAGGTCGCATATCTCAGGCTCTTTCGCCGCACCCTCAATCTCGGTAACACCGCTTGCGGTAACTGCCGCAAGCATTACATTTTCAGTAGCGCCTACTGACGGAAATGACAGCGAAACCGAAGTACCTTTCAGCCCTTTTGGTGCAGTACAATCAAGAAAACCGTGCGTTTCCTCTATTATCGCACCCATACTGCGAAGTGCCGCAAGGTGCAGATCTATCGGTCTGGGACCCAGCTCACAACCACCGGGATACGACATTCTGCAATGTCCGGTTCTGCCAAGTACCGAGCCTAAGAAAACTATTGACGAGCGCATTTCCCGCATAAGGCTTACCGGTATTTCGCAATTACCTATTGCAGACGCATCTGATATCACAGTACTGCCGTCACGTCTGCACTTGACGCCGATATGCGACAGTATGCGAAGCGCCGCGTCAACATCGGTAAGTCTGGGACAGTTATGTATGACACACTCACCGTCTTTTATCAGTACCGTTGCCGCAAGTAGCGGTAAAGCGGCGTTCTTTGCACCGTGCAGTGCAAGCTCGCCCTCGATCCTGTTCCCGCCTTTTACAATAAGTTTCTGTTTATCCAAAGTATCACCCTCTCATAGCTTTTCTTCATATTATGCCATTCGGGGTGAATAGGTGAAATCAGATCATTCAAGACCCATAAGGTCGGTTATCTCACGCAGTATAACGCCTGCCGCATCATGCTTTGACAGTTTAGCTGCATTCTCGCTCATAAGCTTAAGCAGTTCGGGATCGTCCGCAAGCTTTGTTACAGTGTCAATCAGCACTGCGCCTGTCAGTTCCTTATCGTCGATTATCCTGCCTGCATTGGCGTTCTGAAGCGTCAGTGCATTGTAATACTGATGATTTTCAGCCGCATAAGGATATGGAATCAATATAGACGCCCTGCCTATTGCCATAAGCTCGGTCAGCGTCATTGCACCCGCCCTTGTTATGATAAGGTCGCTTGCACACATACAGGTGTACATATTGTCGATATATTCCTTGATGATGAAATGCTCATTATCCGGATCTACTCCGTTTTCCGCAAGGCTTTGCATAAATGTATCCTTGCCGTGTTTGCCGTAGCCGTGGATATGATTTATGTTGCCTTTCTTCTGCTCATATGAAAGCAGGTGTACAACCGCATCGTTTATCCTTGACGCGCCCTGACTGCCGCCTGCAGAAAGAATTGTAAGACAGTCGGGAAGACCCAGTCTTTTTCTTGCGGCCGACTTTTCTTCTATCGGAATGTTGTTTCTGAGCGGATTACCGGTAACAACGCATTTCTTACATTCGCCTAAATGCTTCTTTGCGTCCTCCGTACCGAGCATTACAAGGTCAGCCTTTGGCGCAAGCATCTTTGTGGATACGCCAGGCAGTGAATTGCTCTCATGAAGCGCCGTCTTGATACCGCATTTCAGTGCGGTTTTAAGCACTGTGCCGGTTACATATCCGCCTGTTCCGATCACAAGATCGGGACTAAAATCGTCAAATATCTTTCTGATGCACTTTCCCGCATTCAGATAGTAGTGCACCGCCTGAACATTGAGCTTTATATTGTGCGGCGTCAGCTTACGCTGTATGCCTGCCATCTTTACCGGTGCAAAGTCATAGCCTGCCTTTTTGACAAGTTTTGATTCAAGTCCGTCGGGCGAGCCTATAAAAAGTATCTTCGTATCAGGAAAAACTTCCTTTAATTTGTCTGCTATGGCAAGTGCGGGATTTATATGTCCTCCCGTTCCTCCTGCCGCAAATGCAACATTCATCGTACTCTTCCTTTCGGTATCATGTATCGGCATCTCTCGATATATTGAGCAGCAATCCGACTTCCGCCAGCTGTGTTATCAGCGCCGTTCGTCCGTAGCTGAAGAATGGGAGCGAAATACCGGTATTTGGTATGGCGTTGCACGCAACGGCAATATTCAGTATTGCCTGCAGTCCTATCTGAAGCGTTATTCCGAGCGCCATCAGCGAGCCGAATTTATCCTTTGCTCTGCCTGCTATTATGAATCCTCTGACTTCAAACAGTACGAACAGCAGTATTACCGTCATACCGCCGAAAAAGCCGAGCTCTTCGCATATTATCGAGAACACAAAGTCGTTCTGACTTTCAGGAAGGTAGTAATATTTCTGCCTTGAATTTCCGAGTCCCAGTCCGAACCAGCCGCCCGAGCCTATTGTTATAAGCGACTGCGAGGTCTGATAGGTGGTGTCGCCGGCATCCGAGAACGGGTGAAGCCAGCTTGTTATACGGTCGGTCAGATATTCCCACTTGAACACATAGACAAGCGCAATAAAGCCTACAACCGCAACAAGTACAAGTACTATAAGTCCGCCCTTGTTAGAGCCGCCGACAAACATCATCACGAATGCAATAGCGAGAATGATAAGCATTGCCGAAACGTGTCGCTGCGCCATACACAGCGCCGCTGCAAAAAACGCTATAAACGCCTGTTTGCCGAAGCCGTACCACAGCCTGTTACGATATTCGTAGCTGTTCTGGAGCATATAGGCAAGCAATATTATCATTCCGATCTTCAGAAGTTCAGACGGTTGGAATTGTATACCGCCGATCGTGATCCATCTTCTTGCGTCGTTCACCGCATCGCCTACAAGCAAAACCGCTATCATCAGCACAACGCAGAACAGGAAGAACAGTATCGCTATATTCATACCTTTGCCGTTTTCGGGTTTCTTTTTATCGGTTTTGAAAAACGTCTTTATCGGGCGCACAAGCAAGTGATAATCAAACGATGAACATACTATCAATGCAATAAATCCGATTATTGCCGCAACAAGCTGTCTTTCGGCATACGCAAAACTGTTGCCCTCTTCCTTAAGAGCATAGGCGTAGCTTGCCGATGACATCATTATTATTCCCATTACAAGCAGTATCAGCGTAACGGTGAAAAGCGGCATATCAAACTTTCCGCGCTTTTTATATGAAACGCACTCCATATACGGAGGAACAATCTTTACTTTCGGATATTTTCTGCGGAATATTCCGTATAAGCTTTCCGTCATTGAACCGCTGTAGCGCTTTTCGGATCTGCGCTGTACGCTCTCATGCTCTATCGGTTCAGGTTTCGGCGGCTTAAGCTCGATCCTCTGCGCTCTGTGTTTTGCCGAGGGGACTTTCTTTTTACTTCCGTTGTTTACCTGCGGAACGTCACGAAGCTTGTCAACATGACGCTTTCCGTCCGTGTCGCGGATATTCTGTTCGTACATTGCCTTTCGCTGTTCATAGCTGAGCCCGTTTTTCTCCGGCACGAATAATCCCCCTTTCGTTTTGATTTATCTCAGTTTCCGAAATACTGAAGAAGTATTCCGACACTGCAGGCAAGCAGCTCAAGCAGTGAGAATACGGCAACAATCTTGCCCTCTTTCCAGCCTCTTATCTCAAAGCTGTGATGTATGGGGGTCATCTTGAAAAGACGCTTGCCGTGAGTTATCTTGAAATATGTCATCTGTATCAGTACCGAGAGTGCCTCCCAGATATATACCGCACAGCATATAACCATTACAAATTCGGTACCTGTACCTATTCCGACGGCGGTAACGATACCGCCGAGAAACATCGATCCCGTATCGCCCATCATAACCTTTGCGGGGTGCAGATTCCACACCATAAAGCCAAGACAGCCTGCACCTGCCGCCGCCGATACAAGACCCATTTCGCTCATACCGAGAAGCGAGCAGATTACAACGTAAGCCGCACAGTACACAAGCGTTACCGATGAACAAAGTCCGTCAACACCGTCTGTAAGATTGACCGCATTTACAAGATACAGTATGCCGAGTCCCATAACGATATAATAGAATATCCCGAAGTCGAGCTGACCTAAGAACGGGAACGTTATTACAGTAGAAGTGTCACCGGCAATGATATGAGAGGTAAAGAATGCGGCGATGATAAGCACCTGCATTATTATCTTCTGCATAGGCTTAAGACCCTCGTTCTGCTTTTTCTTTACCTTGATCAGGTCATCGACAAAACCGACAAATCCGAACAGCAGAGCCATGATAACGGCGGATATTGCCTTTGCAAGCTTCTGTGAACCTACTTCGTCCATATTGATATTACCGCTTGCCCACATTATTGCAAGGCCCACAACAAACGAGATTATAACGCCTGCGATGAACATAACGCCGCCCATTGTCGGTGTGCCGTTCTTTGACTTGTGCCATGCAGGTCCGATATCAAGTATAGTCTGACCGAATTTCAGCCTTTTGAGCGCAGGTATCGCCACAAATCCTAGCAGTGCGGTTATGCCAAAACAAAGCACTGCGGTTATCACGGTAGCAGGAATATTCATATATCAGTTTCCTTTCCTCTTCATTATATCTTTTACTATATTCTTTTCACTGAACGGCAGATATTCATCGCCTATTATCTGATAGGTTTCATGACCCTTGCCGCACAGCGCTATCACATCGTCTTTCCCGGCGATATCAAGTGCGTACTCAATAGCCTCATATCTGTCGGTAATACACTTGCAGGGCTTTGTGCCCGTAGCGCCTGAAAGCACCGACTTTATTATATCATCGGGGTTTTCGTGTGCAGGATTATCGGATGTTATGACGAGCATATCTGCGTTTTCTTCCGCAGCTTTTCCCATCATAGGGCGCTTTTCCTTGTCACGGTCGCCTGCTGCGCCGAACACACATATAAGTCTGCCTTTTGTCACCGCTTTCAGCGTTGAAAGCACTTTGACAAGCGCGTCATCGGTATGCGCATAATCGGTTATTACGGTAAACTCACCGCGATATATGACATTCATTCTGCCGTCTACCCCGTCAAGAGTAGCAAGTGCCTTTGCACATTCAGACATATCGAATCCAAGAGCCGTCACCATCGCTATCGCACACATAGAATTCTGTACATTGTACAGACCTGTCATATTCATATCAACACGACACGCCGTTTTCTCCCGCTCATTCACAAGCATATAAGAACAGCCTGTTGCACTCATTTTTACGAAATCAGCATGGAAATCCGCCTTACCGTTTACGCTGTAAGTCACAGCTATATCAGAAAATTCATCTGCAAGCCGTCTTCCGTATTCATCATCAATACTTATGACAGCAGTTTTGCACATTGTAAACACACGGCGCTTTGCCTGAAAATAGTTTTCCATCGTACCGTGATAATCAAGGTGATCACGGGTAAGATTCGTAAATCCTGCCACAGCCACATTTTCATTGCCTATACGGTACTGGTCGAGCGCCTGCGAACTTGCTTCCATAACGCAGTAATCAGCGCCGTTTCTGACCATTTCGTCAAACCACCGATAAAGCACTGTCGCTCTTGGCACAGTCGGTGTTCCGTGCTGTGACGGTTTAAGTTCACCCGAACAGGTGTCGTTGCCTGCTGTGCCGATACAGCCGCATTTTTTACCGAGAACGGTAAGTATATGCTTTACAAAGTGTGCGGTTGTGGTTTTGCCGTTAGTTCCCGTGACAGCAAGAAGCCCGAACTTCTTTGCAGGTTCACTGTAAAAGCGTGACAGCATATTGGCTAGTTCAAGTCTTGTGTTTTGCACTATGACCTGACGTTCACAGCCTGTATCGTGTCCGGCAACTACTGCAGTTGCGCCGTTGCCGAGCATTTTCTGCGCCGCACTGTGTCCATCGAAATTTGCGCCTTTTATGCAGACAAATATACTGCCTTCGGTGACCTCACGCGTATCATCGGTAACGCCTGTCACCTCTGTGTTTTCTATACCCGCAGCTTCAGCCGCAGGGCAGATATCATACAGTTTGATAATACCCTCTCCTATCAGCCTGTTTCATTATTGACAAGGAAGTTGACTTCTATAACGGTACCTCTGTATACAGAAAGTCCGGAATTTACGCTCTGGCTTACCGCCTTTGCTTCACTGCCGGTAGCCGCTCCGCTTATGCTGATGTTAAGTCCGACGTTGCTGAGCGTCTTGTTGGCTTCCTCTACCGTCATTCCGATAACGCTCGGAACTGTTGACATTCTGTAATCGGACAGCGGTATATCGCCCATATAGAGCATTACCGTACTGCCGTTCGGCATTACGGTTCCGGCTGACGGAACCTGACCTGTTACTTCCGTGCCGTCTGTACTGCCTATGTACTCAGCTTTAAGTCCTGCGGCTGTAAGCTGAGCCTCTGCACGGATACTGTTATATCCGCCTACCCACGGAACGGTTACGTCCTGCTGAGCAAGCTCATCTGCCGTGTACTGCGGATATATACCCATATATTCAAGGCCTTCCTTGAATACCGCAGATACAACAGGTGCAGCGATTGCACTGCCGTAGATATAACCCGATGTCGGTTCATCGCATACGACCAGCATTACATATTCGGGATCGTCTATCGGAACTATCGCACAGAATGTAGCAACATATCTCAGCTCAGGGGTTTTTCCGCTGTTGTAGTCGTCTATCTTTTCAGATGTACCGCTCTTGCCACCGATACGATATCCGCTCATATATGCGTTACCGCCGCCGTTCGCCGTTACTACATCTTCAAGTATCTGACGCATTGTTGCACTTGTTTCTTCGCTTATTACCTGACGCTTTACAACAGTCTGCGCCGACTTTACAACGTTGCCCTCGCTATCGATTATCTTGTCAACAACATAAGGTGTAACCAGCTTACCGCCGTTTACGACAGCCGCCGCCGCTGTGACCATCTGTATGGGAGTAACCTTTGTTGTCTGACCGAAAGCCGAGCTGGAAAGCTCAACTATACCCATATCGGATTCTTTTACATAAAGCGAATCAGCTTCACCCGGCAGGTCGATACCTGTCTTTTCGGTAAAACCGAACGCTTCAAAATATCTGCTGAACTTCTCAACTCCGAGAAGCTGTCCTATCTTGATGAACGCAGGGTTACACGAGCGTATCATTGCCTCGGTAAGAGTCGATACCCCGTGACCGCCTATGTTCCAGCAACGTATCTTTGTACCTGCTACATCGGCGATACCGGAACATTCAAATGTACTGTCAAGCGAAACGACCTCTTCTTCAAGTGCAGATGCACATGTGAACATCTTGAATACCGAACCGGGGATATAAAGCTCGCTTACAGCCTTGTTCTGCCATTGCTTGCCCCATATATCCTGTTTTGCTTTCAGTATTTCTTCTTCGGTCTTCTTGTCTGCCGACATCTGAGCCAACGTCAGCCTGTCGTTTTCAAAATAGACATATGACGGATCGTTCGGATCAAAACCCGGAGCTGTAGCCATTGCCACAATAGCACCTGTTTTTGCGTTCATTATAATGCCTGTGCTGCGGTTAGCAAGCTTGTGCTGCGAAACGGTTATCTCAAGATTTTTTTCAAGATAATACTGCAATGTTTCGTCAATAGTCAGCACAAGGCTGTTACCGTCCTTTGCCGCAAAACGTGAAGAATAATCATAAGGCATAGCATCGCCGTCCGCATCGGTGGTTGAAACTACTCTGCCGTCCACGCCTTTAAGGTACGAATTGTAGTACGCTTCAAGTCCGTAACCCTCTTCATTCTCGTTTACAAATCCGAGAACGCTCGCCGCAAGCGTACCGTTAGGATAACTTCTCTCACTGTTTTCGACAGAATATACCGATACGCTTTTGAGGTCGTTTTTCAGAATAAACTTGTTTATCTTCTCGACCGTGTCACGGTCAACCCTTTTCTTAGCCACATAATAACGGCTTTCGGTGTCCTCGCACGCCTTGAGCAGTGTTTCGTACTTTACGTCAAGTATATTGCTGAGGCCCTTGCAGATAAACTCACGGTTCTGAGGCTCATACTCTTCGATATCTCCCGGGGATATTATAATATCCCATACCGTTGTACTCTGAGCAAGCACCTTATTGTTACGGTCATATATAGTTCCGCGTTTTGCCTTTATGGTAAAGCTGCTCTGCTGCTGGTCGTTCGCCATAGCAGACATTTCCTTGCTGTTAACTACTGCGGCATTGAACAGAGTTATACTGACGTAGCCTGTAAGAAAAACGCACAACGCTACTATTACGAAAATTATGCGTATTCTCATGCTCCGTGTGGTCTTTACGTTCATCGGCTGCTCCTTTGCTGTAATTGGTGTTGCCAAAAAATAACTTTCGATAAAAAAGCATTATCCTTTCCTCGTAAACACAGCCGTATCAACGTGGAAAGGAGCCCTGCTTGTTCATTTATATGTTCTAAAATCCGAGATATTCTAATATACCGTTAAACCAGTCCTGAATATCAACAAATATATTGTCACCGTTTTTCTCTGCAGTTTCTGTCATAGTGCCTGTATTCATCTCAACATATCTTTCCTGAGATGCGTTTATCTTCTGCATGCCGAGTTCATTCACCGCATACTGCTCTACATTATCAAGCGAAACCGATCCGCTGAGCTGATTGCTCAATGCGGTATTTATGTTCTGTACGCTCTGCAAAGTCTGTGTTTCATTGCTTATTCTGAGGTTAATCTCGCTGAGTGTTGCCTTGCTGTAAAGGAACATTATGAAAACAGTGAGAGTAACCGCCGCTATAATTACCAGCGCAACAGGTTTGCCTGCCTTTGCGACAGACGATGTTGCAACTCTGAGTTCCGGCTTTTTCTCGGGTATCTGCTGTTCTTTTCTTTTAGCAGATGTATCAAACAGCGACAAGTCGTAAGCCACGCTTGTTCTGTTGTGTGGTGTTGTCATTAAGATATCCCCTTTTAAAGTTTTTCTATAGCCCTGAGTTTTGCACTTCTTGAACGGTTGTTCATTTCAAGCTCCTCGTTCCCTGCCGTTACGGGCTTTCTGTATACAAGCTCGCCTCTCGGCTTTTTTCCGCATACGCATACGGGGAAATCGGGAGGACAGGTGCAACCTGTGCAATAATCTCTGAATGTGTTTTTAACTATTCTGTCTTCTATTGAGTGGAACGTGATGATCGCCAGTCTTCCGCCTGCCGCAAGTCTTTCAAACGCTTCAGACATTCCTTTGCGCAGTTCATCAAGTTCACCGTTAACTTCTATTCTTATCGCCTGAAAAGTCTTTTTGCACGGATTTTTCTCTTTGCGGACCTTCAGCGGTACATTTCTTTTTACTATCTCAGCAAGTTCAAGAGTAGTCTTTATCGGAGCTTCTTCTCTTGCTCTTAAGATACCGCCTACTATTCCGTGAGCGAATTTTTCCTCGCCATACTCGAAAAGTATCTTTTCAAGCTGTTCCTTGCTGTATTCATTTACCACATCATAAGCGCTCAGTCCGCTCTTGCTCATACGCATATCAAGCGGCGCATCCTCATGATATGAAAATCCTCTTTCGGCTGTATCAAGCTGATATGACGATACGCCGAGATCCATCAGCACTCCGTCGACCTTGTCAACTCCGATTTCGTCAAGACTTTCGTCAAACGTCGAAAATTTCCTGTTGATAAGCGTGTGCGGATAGTCCTTCAGCTTTTCTTCCGCAGCCTTTATCGCATCGGGATCACGGTCAAAACCGATAAGCCTGCCCGTTGTCAGACGCTTTGCTATCTCGGACGAATGTCCCGCAAAGCCCGTGGTGCAGTCTACATATATCCCGTCCGGCTTTATATTCAGTGCTTCTATGGTTTCGTTCAGTAAAACGGGTATGTGAACAGGTTTTTCGCTCATATTCCCTCCCGTTTATATTCCGAGCTCTAACGCAAGCTCTGTCAGATCTTCGTTGTTTGTGTTCTCGTTGAACTTTACCCACGAAGCCTTATCCCATATTTCCGCAGTACCCTCAAGACCGACTACCACAACATCAGCTGTCAGCATTGCGTACTCTCTGAGCGGCTGAGGAACAGAAACTCTTCCCTGCTTGTCCGCTGAAATCTCATAAGCACTGCCGAATAAAAATCGTTTTATACTCTGAGTTTTCACCTGCGGAAGCTCGTTTATTCTGGCAACCAGCTTCTGCCAGTCCTCTTTTGAATACACCTTTATGCAGGCTGTACCTATTGTTTTTGCAAGGACAAGGTCGTTTCCCATTTCTTCACGGAGTTTAAGCGGTATGTTCATTCTGCCCTTTGCGTCAAGCGTAGATTTGAATTCGCCTATCACGAGCCTGTCCCTCCTTTCACAAAAAAGATACGCCGAAGAGGTGCGACCCCGCACATTTTTCAGAAAAGTTGAATTTCAACGAAAAATAAGTGTCTGAAGCCCCACCAAAGTGTCAAAAAGTGTACATTTATATTATACAGCCCACAGCAAAAAAATGCAAGTGGAAATTTTATCATTTATTCTGAAAAAGTAGCTAAATACGGTTTTTTAATTTAGTATATTTTGCACAAAAAATAGCCCCTCGACGAGGGGCTAAATTCAGTATTTCTTGTTGATTTTCAACATATTGTATTAATACAAGTGAATACAACGATATCTTGAATAAGTGGTGAAAATGACACATTGTGAGCGGATAGGACAATGTATGATATAGACAAAACCGCCGGATAGTGCAGCTTGTAGAAAAAGCCTGTTATATAATGTGTTTCTTATTATATCGTTCAGCATTGAATGCGATAGCAAGCTACCGATAGTGCTTTTTGTCGGATAGCACTTCTCGGGTTCGCTATTCCATTTAACAACGTTGCTGCTATTAACGAGGGAAAGAACCAAAGGGAACAGGTGCAAGTCTGAGCCTTGATTACACAAGGCTCATGCACTCTGCTAAAGCTCCGTTGGACTTAGCAGCCCAGTGAAGCAAAGTGGAACGTCCGAGTGCTTGCGAAAGCAAGACTCAGCCCTATACCCTTAGGTTCTCTCCCAAATCAGTTATTCCTCTTGAGCGACGAGAGGAGCGGGAGCATTGCTTTTGCAATGCTCAGGCGTGCATCCCTCTTTCCTTACTCACACCCTTACCCCGCTAGGGTGTTGGCTAAACTCGGATAACCACCCGAACATAGTAGATCCTGTAAGTTCAGGAGCGCTTAACGCTACACGTCCGCAATTTTAGTACATATATCTTAGGTTAGTAGCGTTTTTTGAAAGGTTAATGTTTGTGCAGTTGTACCGATATACTCACGAAATTATTATCACCTTGTCGGTACGTGAACTGTTTTCAGCGTAGTTGGCTGTATATTTTCATTGTATTATCAATTGATAATGTACAATGGTTCAACACAAAAACCGCCGGGTTGCACACCCGGCGGTTTCGGCTTTTCCGCTTTACTTCTTGCGGACATAAGTAACGTATTTAAACGGATACTTTTCGGTATCGATAACCTCTTCTTCGCCCCCGATTTCCCATTCGGGATCTTTATCAAGATCAGGAAAGTAGGTATCGGCTTCAAAGCTGTGAAGTATCTTTGTTATGTGCGCTTTGTCGCAATAAGGCAGGAGCTGCTCATATATGCTTCCGCCGCCGAGCACAAATATCGGCTTATCGGCAGTTTTTGAGTATTCAACAAATTCTTCGGTCGATGTAAAGCATCTGATATCGGGGTACTCCTCGGGGTGGTGCGTAATAATAAGATTTTCCCTGTCAGGCAAGGGGCGCTTAGGAAAGCTCATATAAGTCTTGCTTCCCATAACGATTATATTTCCGACCGTCATTGCCTTAAGACGCTTAAGATCAGGCGAAAGGTGCGCCAGAAGATCGCCGTTCCTGCCTATGCCGTAATTTTCGTCTACTGCTACTATTATTTCCATGATTGATAATTCCTTTCATATGCCGTTACCGACACTTTTCATTTAGTTGTCCTTACATTAACGTAAGTGTACCCGCTGTGCGAGGTCTTTCCGCTTATCGTCTTATACGACCTTATTCTGAACCTGTAGGTGGTATTACGACTCAACCTCGATACGGTACAGCTTACATTCTTATTTCCTGATACAACTGCCATCTGAACCCATTTTCCGTTTTTGTACTGTTCCAGCTTATAGCCTGTTGCGGTAGTGTTTTTGCGCCAGCCGAGAGTTACAGAAGTGCCCGACCGTTTGGTCGCTTTGAAAGATGTAACGTTGGTCGGCGAGCTGAGCGTCCGATAGGTAGTGTAACCGCTGTGGGCGGTAACAGAGCCTGAACTTTTGTAAGCCCTTATTCGGAATTTATAACCTGTAGCGGCAGTAAGCCCTGTCACCTTATAGGAAGTGGTCTTGTTACTCTTTATCAGCGCTATCTGAACCCATTTTCCGCCTTTATACTGTTCCAGCTTATAACCTGTTGCGGTAGTGTTTTTGCGCCAGCCGAGAGTTATTGAATTATAAGTGCGTGCAGTGCATACAAATCCGCTGATATTGACAGGTGAACTGAGCGTGGTATGACTTGTATAACCGCTGTAAACCGTATTTACACCGATCGTTTTATATGCACGTATTCTGAATCTGTATGATGTAGCCGGTGTCAGTCCCGACACGGTATATTTTACAGACGAATTATCGGATAATTTCGCTTTCTGAACCCATTTGCCCCTTACATACTGCTGTATGATATAACCGCCTGCCGTGGCATTTCTATTCCAACTGAGCGTCACGGAGTTTTTTGTTCTGCCTGTACATCTGAAATTAGTTACATCAGCAGGCAACGTATTGACCGCAACAGTCACATAATCCGAATAATCGGTTGTCTTAGCCGCATTTCTGTATGCCCGTATTCTAAACTTGCAGGTTGTGCTTGCCGTAAGCCCTGATGCAGTATAGCTTAATGCGGAATTAATCGGAATCTTTACGACTTGCATCCATTTTCCGTTCTTATACAACTCTATACAATATCCGTCTGCCGATGAATTTTTGTTCCACGAAAGCGTCACAGTGCTGTTTGTTCTGCCTGTGCGCCTGAAATTTTCAACGGCCGCAGGCAGTGTATCAATATCTGCATAGGCATATGAGCTGTACAAAGAATCTTTATACGCCTTTATGCGGAAACGGTATGTAGTTCCTGCGGCAAGCGAACCGACCTCATATGAAACAGCAGTATTTGATGCAAGCTTTGCCGCCTGGATCCATTTACCGTCAATATAGCGTTCAACGATATATCCTGACGCAAGATTATTTTTGCTCCATGAGAGCATAATCGTATTACTTGTTCTTTGAGTACACGACAATTCATTTACCGGCGGCATACCACCGACCTTCAGCGTAAGCGAAGTCTTTATACCGTTTATCGTTGCCGGAAGCGTGACCGTACCCGCCGCCCACGGCTTTACGCTCTGCGTATCGCTTATTTCAAGCTGTCCGTGAAGCTTGGCGCAAAGCTCACCTATAGGATAATCCGCCGTACTTCCGCTTGTATATGTTACCCTTGCCCTTATTTTCGTCTTGTCGTAAATAAACCTGAAATAATCACTGCCGTCACTACGCTTGACATAATATCCGTCATTTTTCGCAGTTAATGTATTCGCACCGTCAGTCATATACAGTGATACGCTCTTTACCGGGTTTTCGATAACGTTGAACAAAAACTTTGCCGTAACTCCCCCTACAGTGCAGTAACCCGTGTTAGCACCCACAGAGAGCGCCTTATTCCCTTGAGAAAATACCGGCTCATACCCGGTTATCTGCTTTAAATCAGCAGCGGTACAGCTAACCGCCGTTCCGTCCGTGTAGATTATTTTTACGTTGTAGTCATATCCTGCGAGGTCATATTCAAAGCGTTGCGATATGCTGCCGCTCTCGTCTGCGACCACCCTATAATTGCCCTTCACGTTATAGATTGCATTGATAGTGTACATCGGAGTGACAGACAGCGACTTTATCCTTGTTGCCGCTACCGTGAATACCGCTTTTGTACTTTTTGTGCCCAGCGTATATGTTACGGTGTGCCGGCCGTTTCTCCACACACTTTCACTCTGTCCGTCCGAAATGACAAGCGGAGTTCCGAGCGTAGCGGTCAGTGCGGTGATTTCGCTTCCGGTATAGCTTCGGCTGTAACCGCCGTAGTCTACCGTCAGCTTTATTTTATCATAATCGTAAACGTCATAATAGCTTATCTGCCTGTATTTACCCGTGCTGTCGTCATAACGGTAGACAGTGCGCCTGTCCGAAATATCAAGCACGGATTGCACCGGTGTCACGCTTATTGACGCTACCGCATCCGCCGCATAAGCCCTGCCGTCATCACCCTGCATAGCAAACAGCGATACCGCCGTAATAAAAATCACGGCGGTGGCAAAATATGACATTACTTTTATCAGATTTTTCACGCTATACATATTTTACTTTTCTTTCGGGAAATCACTTGCTCTTTACCAGTCCTAAAATATCACCTAACTTAAGTCTGTTGCCGGTGTGCAGTATTATCTGCTCATACACACGGGCAACCAGCAGTGCCATAAGCACCACGAAAACGCACAGGACCAGCACGGCAAGAAGCGCCTGAGGTATATCTATCGCCCCTGTCAGCAGTGCCGAGGGGATTGAGAACGGCGAGGAAATCGGCAGGTAGTATGATATAAGTGCCATCGTGTTCGCCCGTCCGCCCATCGAGGACGGGAAATAAGCAAGATAGAAGCCGAGTACCCCTATTACCGACATAGGCTGCATTGCGGCATTGAGATCCTCCATTCTGCTGACAGTAGCGCCTATAAGCCCTGCGATAAGCGCAAAGAATATAAATCCTACTATGAACACGACTATAATAAGCGCAATTACAACAGGAGAAAATCCGCCGAGCGCATTTCCTACTTCATTAATAAGCTGACTTGTAACAGCACCGGTTTCTTCCGAAGAACCAATGATTGATGATGACAAAGATACCGAAACAGCGATTCCGAGTACGCCCGATGCCACGATCATCATAAACTGTATCAGTGCAAGCGAGCCCATAGCAAGTATCTTGCCGATAATTATCGCAAGCGGTCTTACAGATGTCAGCAGAAGCTCCATTACCTTCGATGTCTTTTCCTGTGCTATCGACTGTGCGACCATCTGACCGTAAATAAAGATAAGCATAAACAGTACGATAGAGGACAGCATAGGCAGTACCATTTTCACCACAAAGCCGAAGTCATTTTCGGTAGGCTCTCCCGCAACCGACTGGTAGACCGAAACCGTCTTGTCAACAGCTGTGATCTGCTCATCGGTAAGCCCTGCCCTTGACAATCTTACGCTGTCAAAAACGCTTTTAAAGGTTTCACCAAAGCCGTTCGCCGTACCCGATGACACCGATTCGTCACCCGGACGTGATGCGTAAATATCATACCCGTTTTTATTTTCCCTGATAACTATCAGCAGGGACTTGTTTTCACCCTTCACCTTTTCGGTAAGCGACTGAATATCTGCGTCCTTGCCGCAATCATTGATTTTTACGCCGAGTCCGGATAAAAAGCCCTCATAATCCTTGCCCGTTGTTATTCCCGTCGTATCGGCAAAATATACCGTGCCGACAAGCGTTTCCCCGTCACCTGTTATATCACCGTCATCAGAGGTTGAACGGCTTCCGATAATCGCAGGGAGAGCCCCCGCAAGAAGTGCAATTGCAAAAACAAGCACAACGATGATTACCGAGCTTACCTTGAACGCCTTTGACTTTGCCGTCTGTCTGAAAGTAAAAGCAAATACGCTTTTCCAACCGTATGTACCTGTTTTCACGCCTCGTCGCTCCTTCCTGCCTCTTTGTCGGCTCTTTCTATATTCTCAACAAATATTTCATGCAGGCTCGGCTCACGAAGCTCGTAACGCACAAGCGGCATTCCGCTGTCAACAATCATTTTAAGAAGCGATTTTGCCTGCTCCTCCGACTGAATTTTAAACGTGAGCTTATCGGGAGTTATCGTTTCGGGTACAAGACCGCACTGTGCGGCAAGCGGCAGCACATCGCCGTCACACTTTACCGACAGGTTCACTCTGCCGTAGCTTTTCTTTATCTTGTTAAGGTCGCCCTGCAATACTGCCGTGCCGTGATGAAGTATCGTGATATCCTTGCAGAATTCTTCAATTACGGGCATCTGGTGACAGGACATGATTATATACTTTTTCTTCTCTATCTGCTCGTTTATAACGCTCTTGAAAAGATCAGCGTTCACAGGATCAAGTCCGCTGAGCGGTTCGTCGAGTACGATAAGCTCCGGGTCTGCAACAAGTGCCGCTACAAGCTGCACCTTCTGCTGATTACCCTTTGAAAGTTGCTCCGCTCTCTTATCCTCATAGCCGCTAAGCTCAAGCCGCTTGAACCAGTACGCAAGCGACTTTTCAATATCCGCACTGCGCATACCTCTCAGCTTTGCAAAATAGGTCAGCTGTTCGCTTATCTTATATTTCGGATAAAGTCCTCGTTCTTCCGCCAGGTATCCGACTTTTTCGGTGACAGGCGATAACGCCTTACCGTTCCACAGCACCTCGCCGCTGTTGCGGCTGAGCATACCGAGTATTATTCTTATAGCTGTGGTCTTGCCTGCGCCGTTTGTTCCAAGCAAGGCATATACACCCGGCTCACTAAGTGTAAAGCTGAGCGGATGAAGTGCCGTGAAATTACCGTATTGCTTGGATATTCCGTTTACTTCGAGCGACATATCAGTATTCGTTTCCTTCCTGTATTATGCGATAAACGCCGTCCTTGCCGTCTGTCGCATTTATTTAAGTATAACACAAAAAACGTGATTAAGCAACATCAGGTAAATTCTGCACAGAAATCACTAACTGTTTATGTGTTATATTAACAGTATAACCACTTGTGCCCGATTTGTCAATACTATTTCGCAATTTTTTTGAAAAACTTAATTTTTCTTTTTTCCTGCCGATATTATTTATAAGGAATATTGTATGTCGGTTACAGATTACAATACGGTTTTACAATTACAGATTAATAATCAGGAAAGGACTAACTGATATGGAAATAGCAAAAGTAGCAGAACAGGCGGCTGTCACAGCTCAGACAGCGCCAAAGACAAGCGTACAGACATCAACGGAGAAGGCAAAAAGCACCCTAACAGCCGATAACGCTGACAAATATGTAAAGAGCGAGGACACTTTCACACCCGCATATACAAAGAAATCGGCTCAGAAAAAAGAGGTCGGCAACGCAGACAGGTCACAGTTCAGAACTGTCGCACAGTCAAAGGCAGACCACCTTGCAAGCGTAGTCGAAACTCTTATTTCGCACCAGGCATCAAACGCTTCGGGCAAGAGAGCGAAGCAGATAGAGCTTTCCGATGAGCTCAAGAGCCAGATCGAAGAAGCTACAGGAAAGAAGTTTGAAAGCGAAGAAGTTTCCGACAAGGAAAACAGCGAGGATTACTGGGGAGCAGAAGCTACCGCCAAGCGTATGTTTGAATTTGCAAAAAATCTCGCAGGCAACGACAGCAAGTACGCCGATTCTCTCAAGGACGCATTCATAAAGGGCTTCGGTCTTGCAGAAAAGGCTTACGGCGGCAAGGGTAAATTACCCTCTGTATGCTATGAAACATACGACAAGGTAATTGATATGTTCGACAGCTGGAGTAAAGGAAAGACTGACGACACAACAGACAAAACCGACAGCAAAGATACCGTAAAGGTTGAAGAGGGCAAAAAGTCTGAAGCGTCAGCACAGTAACTGACAGCATATATCCTGATATAAAAGGACCGGTCACTGCCGATCCTTTTTTTGTGTTTCAATAACATTTTCTCGTTGCCATATCCGTTATATGAAATTTTGCAAATTCGTTCAAATATTTCTAAAAAGCTATTGCATTTTTGATAAAATCGTACTATAATATAGACAAGATTTAAAAAGATTTGAGCAATTTCAACAAAACCAGTTCAAAATGTTGCTAAATGCACAAATTGCAGTAAAAACCGATCCTCTTTGAACGGAGGCGAAGAGAATGAAAGTATTAAGCGGTAAAAGTCTTAACCATCTTATCGTAAACGGCAATGCATTTCTGTTTGCAAGGCGGAAAAGTAAGGTAAATTGCATACACATAAAAAATCCTGCGGAGGAAAAGACGAGATTTGAAAAAGCACAGCAGATCGCTCTCAGCCAGCTCGAAGTACTGCGTGACACTGCCGTGCCGAAAGTCGGAGAACAGCTTGCAAAAATATTTGAAATACACATGATGCTGACTCTTGATGATGATTACTGCGACGCCGTGAACGGAATAATCGATACGCAGCACGTCAATGCAGAATATGCGGTGTCACTGACAGCATACAACTTTTCAAAAGTCTTTGCCGCAATGGACGATACATATATGAAAGCCAGAGCTGCGGATATTCATGATATATCGGACAGGCTGACGGTTATTCTGTCCGGCAACAATCCAAACAGTGCGGAAGATTTTGTGATAGGCGGAAACAAGATAGTCTGCACCGAGGATTTTCTTCCGAGCGAAATCATACAGTTCTGCGAAAACGGCGTACAGGGTTTTGTTACCGCTTTCGGTTCATCCGTGTCTCACTCGGCTATTCTGGCAAAAAGCCTTGATATCCCGTCAATAGTGGGTCTTGGCTGGGATCTGCTGTATAATGTCCGCACGGGCGATAATCTTACGGTCGACGGCAAGAACGGCAAAGTTATACTTGACGAAAAGACAGAAAGCGAAAGTTGCGTTTCATAAAACAGTAAAGATATAAAAACGCACGGGGCGGTTTTGGGATCGCTCCGTGTGTTTTGCTGTATCGTATGTCAAATCGGCTTTTCATATTTTGGGCAAATATCGGTACATCATCTTAAAAGATTTTAGATTAAACAGAATCTTTTGCCGGCAAAAGATGAAATCATGTGCGAAGTCTTTGGTGAAATCAAATCTGCAAGCAGATCGGACACAAAAAAAGCACCTGCAAATTGCAAGTGCTTTTCTTTTGATGGAGGCGCCACCCAGATTTGAACTGGGGATCATGGTGTTGCAGACCAATGCCTTACCACTTGGCTATAGCGCCAAAAAAATTGGAGCGGATTACGAGGCTCGAACTCGCTACCTCCACCTTGGCAAGGTGGCGCTCTACCAGATGAGCTAAATCCGCTTATATAAGAAACGCTATTGCGTTTCTTATGGTGCCTCCGGTCGGAATCGAACCAACGACACGAGGATTTTCAGTCCTCTGCTCTACCGACTGAGCTACAGAGGCGTAGCTTTGGAAAGCCAAAAAAGTGGCGACCTGGATGGGACTCGAACCCACGACCTCCGCCGTGACAGGGCGGCGTTCTAACCAACTGAACTACCAGGCCGTAGGAGTCAAGGCTTTCGCCTTGAAAGGTGGTGGAAACTATAGGGCTCGAACCTATGACCCTCTGCTTGTAAGGCAGATGCTCTCCCAGCTGAGCTAAGCTTCCATATTCAAAGTCCTTACTCCGTTTGCCGAAGTTTTGTGCTCTCTTCAAGCGACTATTATATTATACACGCTTCTGTACCATTTGTCAAGCGTTTTTTGAAAAAATTTAAAATATTTTTTTAGATTACTTATAAACGGCTTTATTATGCAGTTTGTGCCGCATATATTCCGGACGTTTTCATCGCCTTATAAGTGTATCCGCTTATTTTACTCCCACTTTTTCCACACATCCGGCTGATAACCGACAGTTGCCTGTCTGCCGTTCCTGACTACAGGAGTTTTAAACATAGCGGGTGTTTCAAGGAGCTTTTCTATTTTATCTTTCTCATAGGCAAGGTACTGCATTGTGCTGTCCTTGTATGCCTTTGAAGATGTGTCGATGAGATTTTCATAACCGCCGACAGCAACCGATATGCTGTTGAATTCGCCCTTTGACATTCCTTTAGATAATATGTCGATAAACTGGAATTTTATACCGCGTTCCTTGAAATATCGCTCCGCTTTTTTCGTGTCAAAGCACTTTGATTTTCCGAAAATCTGTATATTCATATCATAATACCTTTTTATCCTTATCCGATTTTTCTGCCATTTGCTCAAGCAGATCACATATTCTGCAAACCGATGACGAAACATACCTGCGCTGGTTATTTATCATATTTGTGCGTTCCTGCTTGTTTTTCAGCCTGTCAAGAGCTTTTTCAATGCTTATATGTTTTAACGGCAGACTCATACCGCGGCTTTCAAAATATCTCAGATTTTTGGTTTCACAGCCTGGGATAGATGACATATGGATCATGGGCAAGCCTGTTACCGCCGCCTCGGTCGAACTGAGACCCCCGGGCTTAGTTATAAATACGTCTGCAGCCGCCATATAATCGTTCATTCTGTCGGTAAAACCGATGATACTAAACTGATCGTTGCCTGCGGTTTTATCCGTCAAAGCTTTCTGCAGCTTTTTATTTGTACCGCAGATTATAACAAACTGCGTATCGGAATTTTCCTTGCCGTAACGTATGAGTTTAGCTGTAAGTCGTTTCATATTGCCGGCTCCCATACTTCCACCCGTAGCAAGCACGCATTGCTTATCCGGGTGTAAGCCGAGCTGACCTCGCAGTGCGGCAATATCGGTTTCTTCCGGCTCGAATACACGACTTACAGGAATTCCGTAAGGCAATAGCTGTTCTCTTGTTGCTCCCTGCTTTATGTAATCGTCGCACAGATCCTCGGCGGGAATTACATACTTATCGCACTGCGTTTCCATCGTAAACGGAGTGCAGGTATAGTCCGTACCTATAAAAACCATCGGCGGTAGGTCGTATCCCTTACGCCTCAGATATGTAACCATTTCAGCCGCATAAAAATGCGTCATTGCTATCACGTCATATCGGTTTTCCTTCAGATACTCACCCAGCTTCCTTGCCGCTTTACGATTGGCTAAATACATAGGTGAGGTTATCGGCAGACGGCTAAGATGCATACCGAGATGGTACGCCGCACCGAATGCGTAAGGAAAATATTTCGCCGTAAATACATAAAAGCTGCCGATGTGAGCCGCCTTCCATGTCGGATCAAGCGTATACGGATCCAGCATTACCGCATTATGACCTCGGCTGAGAAGTTCGTCCTTGACGGCACGGGCGGCAGAGTCGTGTCCGCCGCCCGTACTGCATGATAATATCAGTGCTTCCATAGCCATCTTACGTCAAATTTTTCACGCTCTTCGGGAACGCTGAGCATCTTTATCGAGCATGCGACAGTTATCATAAGCATACCTATCGACACTGCCTTCACAGGCTCTATAAAGAACGATACAAGCGTTGTACAGCAGTAGGTAATAATAGTACAGTAGCAATGAGGAGTTATCTTTATAAGCGTCATAAACAGAATAAAGAAGAAGCACAGTGTCAGTACGGTAGTCCAGTTGGGCCACATACCCGCAAGAGAGCCGAATGTGACCGCAATAGCCTTTCCGCCCTTGAATTTTGAGAATATGGGCAGAATATGACCTATTACCGGCGCAACAAGCACGATAGGAAGCATGACCTCAGACGGATTTTCCGTGTGCATATAGATAAACACAGGCAGAAAGCCCTTGCCCATATCGCACAGCAGCGTCAATGCGCCGCACAATACACCGCCGTAACGGAACGCGTTAGCAGTTCCGTAATTCTTGTCGGGACTTTTTGATATTATGTCCTTGTGAAACAGTTTTGAAATAATGCTTGCAAACAGAATACTGCCGAGCAGGTAGCCCGATATAGCAAAAAACAAGCCTGTAAGCATATATGTATCCCTCCGTATCAGTTGATGACTATAAGTTCCTTTGTGGTTTCTGTAAGATTGCGGCAACCGTCATTTGTGACTACCACCATATCTTCAATTCTTACGCCGAATTTGCCGGAAATATACGCACCGGGTTCATCTGTAAGTATCATACCATCTTTGAGCATATACTGCGATGACGGCGAGGCTGTCGGCGCTTCATGTATTTCAAGTCCTACACCGTGACCAAGTCCGTGCCCGAAATATTTTCCGTAGCCCCACGCATCAAGTGTGGCTCTTGCCACACTATCGACAACCTTACCGCTTATATCGGCACGGATAGCTTTCATAGCGTCAAGATTTGCAAACAGCACAGCGTCATACATTCTCTTCATCTCTTCGGTAACTTTGCCGATTGCTATCGTTCTTGTCATATCCGAGTGGTAACCGTCATAGGTTGCACCGAAGTCAAGCGTCAGAAAATCACCGTTTTCAAGTTTTTTTTCGGTAGGCACTGCATGGGGTGAAGCGGAATTTACACCGGATGCCGCAATGGTATCAAATGATTTCCCGTCCGAGCCGTACTCAGCCATATAATATTCAAGCAACGCCGCAACGTGCTTTTCCGTCTGTCCGGGCTTTATGTCACGGAGCAATCTCGAGAAAGCCTTTTCCGCTATTCTCTGCGCCTTTACTATCTTCTCAATCTCTTCGGGAGTTTTTATAACACGCATTTTCTCAATCATATCGGAAAGCTCACGTGAGCTGTCAAACTTTATGAATGAATAGTTTGCCTTGTATCTGTCGAGCTCAGTTACCGTCATAGCACTGCTTTCAATACTTACGGTCGTTATACCGTGCTTTATAAGCAGACTCATAAGCTGACTCTTTGCGTTTTCAAGAAGCGCTACCTCGCAGTCTGTGACGCGCTCCTTTGCCTTGTCAAAATAACGGAAATCAATAAGCAGATAGCTTGCCTCTTTTGTTACAAGTATCATACCGGCTGACGATGTAAATCCGCTGAAATATCTTCTGCTTATATCAGATGTTATAAGCGCCGCGTGCCTTTCATCGGCAAGATTATCCGCAAGCCTTGCTATATTTCCCGCATTCTTAACCATATTTCCTCCATTGCAGCAAAAACCGCATTTATCTAAATGATAATTTTAACTCTTAAATATTAACCGAAAATCAATCAGTTTACTTAACCAAATCCGCATCAATCCATATTCAGTGCATAGAACAGTGCCATCATATAGCTCTTTTCGCCAAACCCCGCAACTGTACCCTTGCATACGGGCGAGATTACAGAATGATGTCTGAACTCTTCTCTTGCGTGAACATTCGACATATGGACTTCAATTACAGGTATCTTAATTGCCGCAATTGCGTCCCTTATAGCGTAGCTGTAATGTGTATATGCACCTGCGTTGAAGATAATGCAGTTATATTTCGCTCTTGCCCCGTGAAGCGCATCAATCAGTGCGCCCTCGTGGTTTGACTGGAAAAAGTCAATCTCTGCGCCGTTCTTCTCGGCACAGTCTTTCAATCTTTCATTTATTGCCGCAAGCGAGTTGTCACCGTATACCGACGGTTCACGTTCGCCGAGCAGGTTTAAGTTGGGTCCGTTCATTACAAGTATCTTCATTTTCTTTTCCGTCCTTATTTTAAATAGCCGAGGTAAGCTTTTTTCATAGCTGATGCGTCCTCTGCCTGTGTTCCGTCCGATTCGCAGATAACCGTGCAGTCAAGGTTTCTCTCGGCAAACAGCTCACAAAGCGGTTCATACAGCGGTCCGTAAACCGTATCTTCAAATGTCAGATGCCGTCTTTCTCCGCCGGAGGTATATTCTATCTTTGAAAAGTGAACATGCATCTGCGAAAGCCTGTCATGTCCGAGCTTGTTTTCAATGCTGTCGAGCATTGCTGCGTAGTCGTCTATCGTTTTTATACCGCCGAGCGTTCTGGCGTTCAGATGTCCGAAATCAACGCAGGGAAGCATCTCTTCATCCAGAGTGCACAGTTCGATTACTTCTTCAAGCGTGCCGAGCTGATTTATCTTACCCATAGTTTCGGGACAAATTATAGCTTTCAGTCCCTCGCTCTTTCTCTCGGCAACCGCCTTTTCAAGCGTCTGCTTTGCAAGGTACAGCGCTTCTGCCCTTGTCATCTTTGAGCATGAACCGGAATGTACTACTACCTTGGCAGCTCCCAGCTTGTCGGCTGCCCTCAACGAATCCATAATATAGTTTACGCTGTTGTCACGCTTCTCAGCCTCAACGCTTGAAAGTGAGATGAAATACGGGGCGTGGAGCGTTACGGTTATATTGTTGTCACGGGCAAGTACGGGTAACTTTTCGTAAGTTGCCGCCGCTATGCGTACTCCTCTTCCACACTCGACCTCGTAACAGTCAAGGTTCATAGATGCAAGATATGCCGGTAGCTCATCGGGAAATTTCTTCTTGCCGAAGCTCAGCGAATTGCCGCCCGGTCCGAATTTAACAGCCATTACTTTTTCTCCTTGGTTTCCAGCTTCGAGTAGTCCCTGTGGAAAAACAAACTCTCGGCTTTTCTTTTCAGCCTGAACGTCCACGCACTTTCCATATGGAAAGGCTCAACAAGCACCGACACCGCACCCTTGATATTCCCTGCGATAACATCCGTGAATATCTGATCGCCCACGACAGCCACCTGCTTTTTCGGCACGCCCATTATCTTTATAGCCTTTGATATGCCGAATGTAAGCGGTTTACAACCGTTTGCGGTAAACGGAAGTCCCAGCTTTTTGGCAAGCGGTGCGACACGCTTGTTTGTGTTGTTCGACACTATGCGCATCGGCACTCCCATTTTTTTCATACGCTCAAGCCACTCGGGGACGCCGTTTTCGGCGGCAGGATTCCCGTGCATCGAAAGCGTGTTGTCAAGGTCAAGCACCAGCGCCTTTATATTATATTTATCAAGAAAGCCCTCATCTATGTCGAGAACTGAATTTATCCAAATCTGCGGTTTAAAAATCATACCGTATCCTTTAATAAAAAATTAAAAGGCGAACAAAGCGTCAGCATGAAGCTAACCTTGTCCGCCTTTTATTACCGTAAGTAATTAATTACTTAAACTTGCGCTTACGAGCAGCCTCGGATTTCTTCTTACGCTTTACCGAAGGTTTTTCGTAGTGTTCTCTTTTACGAACCTCTGCGAGGACGCCGTCTCTGGCGCATGATCTCTTGAAACGCTTGAGAGCTGTATCTAAAGATTCATTTTTGCCTAAACGTACTTCTGCCATCTATATCCCTCCCTTTGCCAAATGGCACAGGTTATAACTCATACAAATTTTATAAAGATGTATGCTAGTATTATACAATATCGTACCGACTTTGTCAATACGTTTTTGAAAATTTCGTAAAAATTCTTGCAGATTATTCCGATTTTCAATTAAGAAACTGCTTTACATCAACTTCCTCAGCATCCTGCCAGAGCCTTTCAAGGTCGTAGAAATCCCTCGTTTCCTTATAGAAAACGTGGAAAACAACATCTATATAGTCAAGCACTATCCAGTTTCCGCTTGCCTTGCCGTCTATAGACTTAGGTTCTTCGCCCTTTTCGCCGAGTCTGAAATCGACCTCGTCTGCAAGCGCCTTTACCTGCGTTGAGCTTGAACCGCTTACTATTACGAAATAGTTTGCAAGGATCGTGAGGTCACGCACCTTGAGAATTTTTATATCATCTGCCTTTTTTGAGTCGAGAGCCTTTATGCCCTCCTTCAGAATTTCTATATCAGTCATTCTTAGGATTTTTCCTTTCTGTTTCACTTTTTCTTGCTCTCATGAGCTTTGTGTAAAAATTATATCCTTCTATCGTGCAAGGCGGTATTACTCCGCCCTTGCCGAGCGTTTCGCCTATAGAATATTTTAACGCATTGTACATAGCGTTGTCAAGATTCTCAAAGCTCAACTCCCGATATTTTTCAACATCCTTATAGCTTCTGTCGGCGCTTGTCAGATCACCTAAGTAAACGATCTTTTCAAGAAGCGACATATCAGCCCTGCCTGCCGTGTGATAACGCACCGCATTCAGAATATCAATATCCTTTATACCGAGATTTTTCGATATATGATACGCTCCCGCAGGACCATGCCAGAGTGCCGGGGTATAAAGCTCCTCGTCGCTCACGTCCATATTGCTCAGTATCGCCTGCGATTTCATCGCATTCGGAGTTTCCTCCTTTTTTATATCGTGAAGAAGTCCTGCAAGATATGCCTTTTCCTCGTCGCCGCCGTGCTTTTTTGCAAGTGCCAGACACATTGAGGCAACATTCATACTGTGCGTAAAACGCTTCTTTGAGAGCGTATTTTTCAGCATTTTCACATAGTCCGCATATTTATCGGCATAACGCTGTTCGTCCTTACTCTGCTTCTCACACATAAAGACCACGTTCCTTTATATAGTCTTCAACCGCTTCGGGTACAAGCCCTGTTATACTTTCACCGTTTTTCAGCTTTTCACGGATCTCGGTCGAACTTACCTCGGTGACGTGAAGATTAAGTACCTTTATTCTGCCCATTTCTGCGGCATATTCACACATATCGCTGTATTCGCTGTTTTCTCTTGCGGCGGCTACCACCTTGCACTCGCCGAGAAGCGCCTCGTAGCGATACCACTTATCGAAATAGAACAGCATATCTCCGCCGATTATCAGATAGAACACAGCATCATCGGGGTAATGTCTTTTAAGCTCACGGATAGTATTTATCGTGTAGCTTGTACCGCCCATACGCTTTTCTATGTCGCTTATTTCAAATTTACCGTCTTCAATTTCTTTTGCAAAGGCAAGCTCGCACATCTTTGCCCTGTCCTCAAAAGCAATAAGCCCCTTGTTGCTCTTGTGAGGTGAAACACAAGTGGGGATTATCAGCATCTTCTGAAGTTTAAGGTCGGTGAAAGCTTCTTTCACCATATTTATATGTCCGTTGTGAATGGGGTTGAATGCACCGCCGAATACGCCTATCTTAATCATCTAAGCTTATCTTCCTTTTCTTGGAATCTTTATTTTGTCTGTAAAGGACTATCTTTGTGCCGATCACCTGTACAACTATGCTGTCTGTCCTTTCGCCTATCTCGCCTGCAAGCTCCTTTGCACTGTATCCGCAGTTTTCAAGAACTCTTATCTTTATAAGCTCTCTTGCCTCCAGTGCGTCCGAAAGCTGTTTTATAAGCTCGTCCGATATTGCGTTCTTTCCTATCTGAAAGATAGTATCATAGTTACTTGCAATGCCTTTCAGCTTTGCTCTCTGTCTGCTCGTTATCTCCATTATTATCTCCGTTTCTTTCATCTCATAAAGAAATACCATATCGCAAATACAGCGCCTAGCTGTAAAACGATAATTGCCGGTATTCCTATCATAAATCTCTTATGCTTTGTTTTGTGGTGGAAAATCCGCATTGAAATATACATAGCGACAGAACCGCCGAGCGCAGACACGATGAAAAGCGTCCTTTCCCTTATGCGCCATTTGCTTTTCTTTGCTTTGCTCTTATCCACCGGCGGCAGTATAAAACCGATTATGTTAATTATAATCAGATACGCCGCTGTCAGAATATAAGGTAAATCTTTGATATCCATTACTTTTTGCTAAGCTCGGCTACCAGCTTTTCAAGCGCTTTTGCCCTGTGGCTTATCCTGTTCTTTTCCTCGTCAGTAAGGCAAGCCATGCTTGTATCATCGTCTATCATGAATATCGGGTCATAACCGAAGCCGTTTTCACCTATGGGCTCTTCTCCGATAAAGCCCTCGCACTCGCCCGTAACACATATCTCATAATCATCGTCACGGATAAAGTATAAAGCGCATACGAATTTTGCATTTCTGAGCGGCTTGTCAACGCCCTTAAGCTCACCGAGCACCTTGTTTATCCTGTCCTCGTTCGTTGCATTCTCGCCTGCGTATCTTGCCGAATAGATGCCCGGTGCGCCGCCTAAGAATTCTATCGAAAGTCCGCTGTCGTCCGCAATCACAGGCGTATGCGTCATATCGTATATTGTCTTTGCCTTTATATGTGCATTTTCGCTGAAGGTCGTTCCGTCCTCCGCTATATCGGTATTGATTCCCGCTTCCTTCATCGAAACAGGCTCATAGCCGAGAGGCGTCAGCATTTCCTTGAATTCCTTTATCTTACCTGCATTGTTTGAGGCGATAATAAGTTTCATATATTGTCCTTTCGTTACTGATTTGATCATTCAAACAGGGCTTCAACATAGTCCTGCGGTATAAACGGTTGCAGATCGTCTATCTTCTCACCCACACCGACCAGCTTTACAGGTATACCAAGTTCCTCTTTTATAGGTATTATTATACCACCTTTTGCCGTTCCGTCAAGCTTTGTAAGAACGATACCCGTTATATCTGCCGTTTCCTTGAACAATCTTGCCTGATTTACCGCATTCTGTCCCGTTGTAGCGTCAAGCACAAGTAATGTTTCAACACGGCTGTCGGGAGCGTTGTTGTTTACTATTCTTGCAATCTTCTTAAGCTCGTCCATAAGGTTCTTCTTGTTGTGAAGTCTGCCTGCCGTATCGCAGATGATAACGTCCGCATCTCTTGCCATACCTGCCTTGATGGCGTCAAACACAACAGCCGCAGGATCGCTTCCCTCCGAGTGCTTTATAATATCAACACCGGCACGGTCAGTCCATACCTGCAACTGTTCGATAGCCGCCGCACGGAATGTATCCGCCGCCGCAACAACAACTTTCTTGCCGCTGCTTTTAAGGTTATACGCAAGCTTTCCTATAGTGGTCGTCTTACCTGCGCCGTTTACGCCTATAACAAGTATAACAGTCGGCTTTGTATCAAGGTAAAGCTCATTGTCGCCCTTGAGAATTTCTGCGATTATCTTCTTCAAAAGTCCCTTTACTTCCGCAGGGTCGGTAGTGCCTGTAGCCTTTACCTCTTTTCTTAACGCTTCACAGATGTTTGCACTAGTCACAGCGCCGATATCGGACAGTATAAGCGTTTCTTCAAGCTCTTCAAAGAAGTCCTCGTCAATCTTTGTGAACGAGTTTATAACTCCTGTTATCTTACTTGCAAGAGCGTCTTTTGTGTTCTTTAAGCCGTTTTTCAGTTTTTCAAATAATCCCATTGAAAAATTTTCTCCTACTTTATATATTCAACCAGCTTTTCCAAAGCCTTATCGGCTTCAACCGTATAATCGGGGATAAGCGGTTCAATGCTTTTGTTTATGTCCACACGGTAGAATTTCTTGTATGATACACTCAGCACAAGTTTCGATTCGGGAAGCTGAAAGCCCAGCTTGTCGCCGTATGCCGTCGGCATATTTCCGGGTATTTCGCCTATCACCTTTCCTATGCCATTATCCTGTATCACCGTTGCAAAGTCCATTGCCGAGCTGAACGTGTATTGCGATGTCAGCACATACACCTTGCCGTCAAAAGCATTTTCAACGTGCTTATTCGGCGTTATCTCATCACGGTACGAGATCAGATTTCCGCCGTTTCGTATATCCGTTCCGCCGAACAGCTTATAATCGCTTATATTTATATATCGCAGAAATTCATTTATGACCTCTGTCGTTCCGCCTCCGTTGCTTCTTAAATCAACGGCGATATTTCCGATATTGTTATCTCTTACCGCACTGAAAAATTCCGACAACCTATCGGTGTATTCCTGCGACATTTCACAACGGTTGAGTGTGAAAATGCCAAGTGAATTCTCCTTGTCGATCTTATATGAGCATAGCTCAAGCTGTTTTCTTTCGGGCGGCTCGTCTGTCATATCAAAATGCTTTGTTTCGTTATTTTCACCGAAAACAACATCTATCCCGTCAGATACATCCGCACCGAAAAGCGTAAGCCAGCTGCCGTATTGCAAAGCCTCACCGAACATATAGTCCGCATAGAAGCCGACCTGCGGCTCACATGGGAACACCTTTTTGAAATGCTTCTTCATACTGTCCGCCGATATGCCGTCAATTGATACAAGCGTGCCGTCATTATAAGCCTTGCTTATTTCGTTACCGCCGCCGACATACCGGGTACCTGATACGGTAACTATCGTGTGTGCATCGTCAAGTGCGCAGACAAGCTCGGCTGATTTGTCCCACAGCTCGGTTATTGTCACGCTGTCCTTGCTCATCAGCTCTCTGCGCAGTTTAACATAACTGCTGTTGAACTTATTTTCTGCATTTTCGTCTGTCAGAAGTGCAGGGTGATTTGCACTTACGGTATCAAAGACATATTTCAGATCTTTGACTGCCTGCTCCTTGCTGATTTTGGTTTCAAGCGGCAGTGTCGGCTCAAAATCAGTCTGTGCGTCATAACCGCAGATTTTAAGCACTATACCGCCTACCGCAAGAATAACGGCAAGCACTAAAGCTGTTACTCTCAATTTGTTCATTTCCTACCCCGATATTTCATATACAATATACGATTTTCTTTATGAGTTTTCAACCTCGTTTAAAAATTCCTCGCTGAATTCCTGCCTTAACAGTCCCGATACGCCCTTTTCCTGCATATAAACGCCATACAGCACATCGCACAGCTCTATTGTACCTCTCCTGTGCGTTATTACCATAAGCTGAGTGTTATGCGAGAAACGCTTAAGATATGTAGCGTACTTCTGTACGTTTGCCTCGTCAAGCGCCGCATCGACCTCATCAAGCATACAGAACGGCGTTGGTCTGTGCAGTAATATCGCAAGGTAAATCGTCAGCGCTACCATCGACTTTTCGCCGCCCGAAAGAAGCGACAGGCTCTTTATTACCTTTCCGGGAGGTGCGGCATATATCTCAACATCGGAGTTCAGCACATCGTCCGGGTCTGACAGCTGAAGCCTTGCTTCGCCGCCGCCGAATATCTCGCTGAACAGCATTCCGAAATGGTGATTTATATCGTCAAAGCTCTCCGTGAACCTCTGCTTTATATCCTTTATAAGATCTGCAATAAGGCTTTCAAGCTCCGTCTTTGAGGTTTCAACGTCCTTTAGCTGTTTTGCAAGAACGCCGTAACGCTCAGATACCTCCTCCAGTTCTTCTATAGAGCTGTAGTTTACGCTTCCAAGCGCCGCAATGCTTCTCTTTATCTCGGCAAGCTCCGCCTTAAGCATGAATATGCCTGCGTCATCGACAGGCTTCGCACGTTCCTTTGCCTCACTGCGTGTCATCTCGTACTTGTCCCACAGTCCCGAGATTATCTTCTCGGTCTGACCTTCCGCCGAGCCTTTACGCTCTTCCTGTCGGGCAAGATCTGCACTGAACTTTTCCTTTGCCTCGGTAAGTTCCCTTATCGACTTGTTTATCTCGCTGATACGCTTTTCAGCCGCATTTGTGAGCGATACGTTATCTGCGATCGCTTTTTCGTTGTCGCCTGCCGTTTTTGCTATTTCTTCGGTCTGAGCTGTTTTCAGAATTATGATTTCATTCTTCTGCTCAATGCCGTTTTTAAGCTCCTCAATTTTTCTGAGCTGTTCGCTTCCGCCGTCGCTCAGTGCAAGGATAGATGCGTCTATACCCTCTATCCTTGTGCGGATGTTGGATATATCGCCGTTTACCGTCAGAACGTCCATATTGTTCCTTTGTATCCTGTCGGCTATCTCTTTTCTCTTATCCTCCGCCTTGTCAAGTCCGCTTCTCTGCTCGCTCAGAGCCTCCTCGTTCTTTTCAATTTCGGCAAGCACACTTTCAAGCTGTGACTTTGTATCGGAAAGCAGCTTCCTGCCGTCATTCTCGGCTCTTTCCTGTGCATCAAGCTGTTCCTCGGCGCTGTCACGCTGTGCGGTAAGCTGTGACAGCAGCTGCTTTATACCGTCACGCTGTGCCTCAAGTCTTGCTATCTTAGGCTCGCACTGCGATACGGTTTCGGAAAAGCCCTCCATTTCCTCCGCCATCTTTGCGACTTCCGCCTGCAAGGGCTTTAGCTGTTCGCTCTCGGCTTTTATCTTCACACTGAGTTCTTCAATCTGTTCGGATAATAAAGCAAGTTCCTGCTTTCTTGCGATTATACCTGCGTCATTTCTGACACTGCCTCCCGTGAACGAACCGCCTGCGTTGATGACCTGACCGTCAAGCGTCACTATTTTGAAGCGGTATCCGTACTTCTTCGCAATAAACGATGCCGTATCAATATCCTCAACGACCGCCGTCTTTCCGAGTATGGATTTTACTATCCCGTCATACAGCCCGTCATATTCCACAAGGTCGCACGCCATACCCTCAAAGCCGTTCTCATTACTCAGCCCTCCGACTTCGAGCATCTTTCCCTTTACGCTTGTAAGAGGTAAGAATGTCGCACGTCCGAGGTTGTTTTCCTTAAGATAACGCATACTGCGCTTTGCCGCTTCCTCGTTATCGGTAACGATGTTCTGCATTATACCGCCCAGTGCTATCTCAATAGCCACCGTATAACGCTTGTCCACGCTGATTATATCGGCTACCGTACCTCTTATACCGCTGAGCCGTCCTTGCCTGTCCGCCATTATTACCGACTTTACGCTTGACTGGAAGCCCGCCATATTCTTGTCTATCTCGTCAAGCACCTGATGGCGTGACGCTTTCGTTTCGTACTCCTTGCGCAGCGTTTCAAGCGTCTGACCTGCCGTTTTCAGCTTGTCATTCTTATTTGCAAACAGCTTTTTATATCCTGTCAGCTTGTTCTCGGCTTCGGCCTTTTCTTCCTTTGCCTGTTCAAGCTCTTCATCAGTATCGCTGAGCTTTATTCTCTGCGTCTTTGCTTCTGCCGCCGCATTCTCAGCCGTTCTTGTAAGTTCCTCCTTACGCTTTGAAAGCTGTTCGGAGGTTGCTTCTATCTGCTGTACCGAAAGCTGCAGCTGCGTTCTTTTAAGATACAGCCGACCCTGCTTTTCGTCAAGCTCCTTGTACTCCCCCGAGAGCGTTTCGCCCTCAGCGTCGATTCCCGTCAGTTCCTCCGTCAGCTGTTCGCTGTCCGCCTTCAGCCGACCTATAAGCGCCTGCTTTTCCTCTATCTCGTTTTCAAGGTTCTTTTTATCTTCTTCAAGCCTTGCCTTGCCGCTCTTGCCGTCCTCTATCTGCTTTTCGGTTTCCGCAATAGCTTCTTCTGCGTGCGAAATATCGTTGCGCAGTACGGCAATCTCAGCCTTTATATCGCTTATGCGGTCCTTAGCCTCGTCACTTCCTGCTTTCAGCTTTTCAAGTTCTGCACGGAGCGTCATTCTGCGGTTGTTGTTGTCCTCTTCCTCAGCCTCCAGCTTTGCAATATCCCTGTCGAGATTTTCACACTCCGCCTTGCTGAGAAGTAATTTGTCCTCCGCCTCCGAAATCGTCTTTTCAAGTGCGGACAATTCGTACATACTTACCGTTATATCAAGATCTTCTTCCCTCGAAAGCAGTTCCTTCGCCTTTTTAGCCTTTGCCGCCTGCTTTTCAAGCACAGGGAGTCTTGTTTCAAGTTCCGACGCTATATCACGGATACGGAGCAGATTATCCTCGGTGCGCTTCAGCTTGTTCTCTGCGTCCTTTTTCTGCGCTAAGAATTTCGATACGCCCGCCGCTTCTTCAAAAACCTCACGGCGCTTGCTTCCGCCCGATTCGACTATCTCCGACACCTTGCCCTGACCGATAACGCTGTAGCCGTCACGACCAAGACCCGTACCCATAAACAGTTCGTTTATATTCTTGAGCAGTGTCTTTGCTCCGTTTATCTTATATTCCGACTCGCCGCTCCTGTACAGCTTACGGGATATTACCACCTCGTCACTGTCTACCCTGAGCGCCCTGTCACAGTTATCTATAGTCAGCGTTACACTCGCAAATCCCATCGGCTTTCTGCGTACAGTTCCGTGAAAGATAACGTCCTCCATTTTATCTCCACGCAGACTTTTAGCGCCCTGCTCTCCCATTACCCAGCGCAGTGCGTCACTTATATTACTTTTACCGTTGCCGTTACTTCCGACAACAGCGGTCATTCTCTTGTCAAAATGCAGTATGGTCTTATCGGGAAACGATTTGAACCCGTATATTTCCATAGATTTAAAAAACATCAACCGATCCTCTCCGCACGGAAATCCGTGCCTTTCTCTTCCTTTATCTTAAAGGAAATTCCACGCTGTGAAAGCGCATTGCGATTAGCTCCGCCCTGCCCGATTATCTTGCTTATATTACGCTTGTCCGTGTAAAAGACGTATTTTCCCCCGTCCTCGCACACAGCGTTCATCTTTTCCAGATACAATATGCTCTCGGCTATCTCACGCAGTGCCGGATGATATACTCCCCCGACCATTTCCTGCTCAACATCACGGCTTGCGTGAAGCCCCATACGGATAACTGCGACCCCTGCCTTGTTAAACATATCGAGCAGCCTTGCACAGAGCCTTGTTGTCTGTTCAAAGGTAAAGCTGTCATACATTCCGCTCTCGTGCAATCTGCCAAGCTCGGTATTCTTAAGTATTACTGTCGGATATATCCTCACCGTGTCGCAGTGGAGTGCGATAAACTCCTTTGCGGTATCAATGCAGTATTGCTCCGTGTCCTTATACAGCCCCGTCATCATCTGAAGTCCGAGTTCAAATCCGCTCTGCTTTATAAGCCGTGAGGCACGTCTTACGTCCTGTGCCGTATGACCTCTGCGGTTAGCTGTCAGCACCTCGTCATTCATACTCTGTGCGCCAAGTTCTATCGCCGTCATGCCGTAGCTTTTAAGAATGCCGAGTATTTTCTCGTCAATGCAGTCGGGTCTTGTAGAACAGCGTATGCCGTCATACTGCTCGGGGTATGCGTCTGTATAACGCTTGGCTACCGTCAGCAGTCTTATCATATAATCCCTGTCTATTGCGGTAAAGCTGCCGCCGAAAAACGCTATCTGTGCCTTCGTACCGCTGTCTTTAAGATTTTCAAGCTGTCCCTCAAGTATGCTTTCAAGCTCCTTTTCAGTGACAGGCTCGCTGTGTCCGCTTATCGTTTTCTGATTGCAGAAGCTGCATATATGCGTACAGCCGTAATGCGGTATAAATACCGAAATGTTAGTTTGTTTCATATCCCATAAGGCTTATAGCCTCTTTTGCGGCGCTCTGCTCCGCTTCCTTCTTGCTCTTACCCTTACCCGTGCCTATTATCTGACCGTTCAGAAGCACATTCGCCGTAAACTGCTTGTTATGCGCCTGTCCGCTTTCGTCACTTATCTCATAGGTAACACGTTCCTCCGGGTTCTGCTGGATTATCTCCTGCAATACCGTCTTGTAATCTCCAAGCAGGAATTTACCCGTGCTCAGCTTGTCAAGCGGCGGTATAAACGGCAGTATGAAACTTCTTGCCGCTTCAAATCCGCCGTCAAGATATATCGCCGCAATAAGCGCCTCAAATGCGTCCGCCAGTATCGAGTGGCGATCTCTGCCGCCCGTATGTTCTTCTCCTTTTCCCAGAAAAATATACTTGCCTAAATCTATTTTTCTTGCAAAGGGATAAAGCGCATTTTCACACACTACGCTTGCTCTTATCTTGGTAAGCTGTCCTTCGGGCAGGTTTGTAAGATTTTCAAAGAGATGCTCGGACACAACAATGCTCAGCACGCTGTCGCCTAAAAATTCAAGACGTTCGTTACTGCGCAGATGTTTTCCGTTTGTGTATGACGAATGAGTAAGAGCCTCTTTTAAAAGCTCAGGATTTTTGAACGGATAGCCTATTATCTGTTCAAGCTCTGTCATTAGAATACCTTTCTTTATAGTTGCACCATAGCAATTAATACTAAGTGCTTTTTTACTATCCCCACCCCAACCCCTCCCCATGGGAGGGGCTTATATATGGGGGCTACCGCCCCACATCCCTGTCAGGGGCTACGCCCCTTGACCCCTCGTGCGAGGCTGTTCTTCTTTATGCTGTCAAATGATATTAATCAACCTTCCGTATTTTCCGACAGCACCTTTTCCATCTCTGCGATTACATTTCTCTCAACGAAATCCTTGGCCTGTCTTACGGCGTTCTTGAATGCAAGAGCGTCACTGCTGCCGTGAGCCTTAAGCACGGGCTTTGCCGTACCTAAAAGCGGAGAACCGCCCGTTTCCCTGTAGTCCATCTGCTTGCTTATTTCCTTGATGCCCTTCATAGTAAACATTGCGCCTATCTTTGTGCCGAGGTTGCGGAAGAATATCTTCTTGAGCGAAGCCTTCATAAACTTGCCCATACCCTCTACTGTTTTAAGGTAGATGTTACCCGTAAAGCCATCCGTTACAACAACATCGACCTCGCCTAAAGCCGCATTTCTCGCCTCGACATTGCCCGTGAAATTCAGCGTGCTGTTTTTGAGCAGAGCATAAGTTTCCTGTTCAAGCTCCCTGCCCTTTTCTTCTTCTGCACCGACATTCAGCAGTCCGACCTTGGGGTTGTCAACACCCATTATCTTGTTCATATAAACACTGCCCATAACCGCAAACTGCCTTAACATATCAGGACGGCAATCAACGTTTGCGCCGCCGTCAAGCAGTATATACATATTATTAAGACCGGGCATTACAGGTGTCAGTGACGGACGCTTTACGCCCTTGATACGCTTTACTATAAGAGTACCGCCCATAACAAGAGCCGCCGTACTGCCTGCACTTATCATAGCGTCCGCTCTGCCGTCAGCTACCATCTGCATAGCCACGCCCATAGAGCAGTTCTTCTTTTCCTTTAATATCATCTTGGGGTTATCCTCTATCTCGATAACTCCGTCAGCCTGCTCAAATGTGATATGATCCTTTGAAAGCCCCAGTCTTTCAAAGCACTCGTCGAGCTTCTTTGTGTCGCCCGTCAGCACAATGTCAACTCCGTACTCCTTTACAGCGTCAACCGCACCCTTTACTACCTCGTCCGGCGCATTATCTCCGCCGAAAGCGTCTATAGCTATTTTCATGATCCGTTTTCCTTTCGTATAAAATCCGGTACTTATCGCTTCGCCTTTAGTTTTTCACAGAGGGTCTGCCCCTCCCGTATCAAAACACCGACCGTTCAAAAAGCCGTTTTGCTGTTTTGCTGTTTTGCTAAACAGACAGACAGACCGCATTACCGCTGTGCAGTGATTCCTTGCTTGCAGAGTGCTTTCCTCAGATCCTCAAGTCCTCTGTCCGCAATCGTCCTGTATCTCAGCTTCTTGTCCTTTATCCTTTCGGGGAGCGGCGGAAGTATTCCCATATTCGCCCCCATCGGCTGAAAGTCCTTGTTCTCCGTACTTATATGCCTTGCCAGTGCCGCTGTCATGCAGGTTTCGGGCAGTTCGAGCGGCTTTTCGCCGTCAAGCGCCCTTGCAAGATTTATTCCCGCGATAATTCCCGATGCCGCGCTTTCGACATATCCCTCAACGCCCGTCATCTGACCTGCGAAATATATATTGTCGCTGTCGATAAGTCTGAAATTCTTATCAAGCAGACCGGGAGAATTAAGGAATGTGTTCCTGTGCATAACGCCGTATCTTACAAATTCCGCATTCTGAAGCCCGGTTATCATCGAGAATACTCTTTTCTGCTCTCCGAATTTAAGATTTGTCTGGAATCCCACAAGGTTATAAAGCGTACCCTCGTTGTTTTCTTTTCTCAGCTGTACCACCGCATAAGGCCGTCTGCCCGTTCTGGGGTCGATAAGCCCCACAGGCTTCATACAGCCGTAGCGGACGCTTTCAATCCCTCGCTTTGCAAGCACCTCTACAGGCATACAGCCCTCGTACACTTTAAGATTCTCAAAGCTTTTGAGCTGTACGCTCTCTGCGTTTACAAGCTCGTTATAAAATGCCTCATATTCTTCCTTTGTCATAGGGCAGTTGATATAATCCGCCTCGCCTTTGTCATAACGTGTAGCGAAAAACGCAAGGCTCATATCAATGCTTTCTGCGGTAACTATGGGTGCCGCCGCATCGTAGAAGCTGAGCGGACTTCCACAGCGCTCCTGTATCTTTTCGGCAAATATATCACTTGTCAGCGGACCTGTCGCAATTACGGTATCGCTTTTGGGAAACTCCGTTATCTCGCCGTTTACGATTTCAATATACGGGTGATTAGTTATCATTTCGGTCACAGCATCGGAAAACTCCGTGCGGTTGACCGCAAGAGCACCGCCTGCACCGACCTTTGTTTTCTCTGCGGCTCTCATCGTCACAGAGTTCATATAACGCATTTCTTCCTTAAGCATACCGCAGGCGCTGGCGGTATCCGCACTTTTCAGCGAATTACTGCACACAAGCTCCGCAAAGCCCTTGTACTTATGGGCAGGCGAATACTTTTCCGGCTTCATCTCACACAGCCTTACATGAAAGCCTCTGTTCGCAAGCGCCCATGCCGCCTCAACTCCCGCAAGACCTGCGCCTATTACGGTAACAGTAGTTTTATCCAATTTATCTTATCCTTATCAGTTTTCGTTCTTCTTATCCTCATCGGCAGGACGTACATATCCGCAGCCGTCCTTTGCACAGTATACCTGACCCTGCTTGCCGACTTTCTTGAACAGTGTCGAGCCGCACTTAGGGCACTTATCCGCAAGCGGGGTATCCCACGTCATAAAATTGCAATCCTTGTAGTTCTCGCATCCGAAGAAAGGCTTGCCCTTCTTTGACTTCTTCGCAAGCATCTTGCCGCCGCAGTGCGGGCAAAGTCCGCCTGTTTCGTTTACTATCCTCTTGGTGTTCTTGCACTCTGGGAAACCCGAACAGCCCAGGAACTTTCCGTAAGGTCCTATCTTTATGACCATAGGCTTACCGCACTTGTCGCAGACTATATCGGTAGGCTCATCGGGTATCTTTACCCTCTTGCCCTCCATATCCTTTTCAGCCTTTGTAAGCATCTTGTCAAAGCCTGTATAGAACTTTCCGAGTACATCCACCCAGTCAGCCTTGCCTGCTTCTATCTTATCAAGGTCGCTTTCCATCTGTGCGGTAAACTTTGCGTCAACTATACGCTCAAAGTGACCTTTCATAAGGTCGGTTATAACTATACCGAGCGAGGTCGGCTTTAACTGCTTTGCCTCACGCTCAACATAGTGCCTGTCGAGTATTGTAGCAATTGTAGGCGCATAGGTAGACGGTCTGCCTATGCCGTTTTCTTCAAGCGCTTTGATAAGGCTCGCCTCTGTATATCTCGGTGGCGGCTGAGTAAAGTGCTGGTTGCCCGTAAGTTCTTTTACTTTCAGCTTTTCGCCTACTTCAAGAGCAGGCAGTGCGCCGCCCTCCTCTTCGTCATTATCCTTGCTTTCTTCATACAGCTTTGTAAAGCCGTCAAATTTCACAGTATATCCGTTTGCCTTGAACAGACACTCTCCGCAGGTAATATCTACCGCCTTTGTATCAAGAAGCTGATTCTCCATCTGGCTTGCCATAAAACGCTCCCATATCAGCTTATACAGCTTGTACTGGTCGCTTGTAAGCGCAGATTTTACCTTTTCGGGAGTAAGCGTGATTATTGTCGGACGGATAGCCTCGTGTGCGTCCTGAGCATTGTTCTTCGACTTGAATACTCTGGGCTTTGAGGGCAGATATTCCTTGCCGTATGTCGATTCTATCATCTGTGCCGCAGCCGCTTTTGCCTCATCGGAAATACGCAGGCTGTCTGTTCGCATATAGGTTATAATACCTACTGCGCCCATATCGGGTATCTCAACGCCCTCATACAGTTCCTGCGCCGCTTTCATTGTACGTCTAGCGTTGAAAGACAGCTTTCTTGACGCTTCCTGCTGTAAGGTAGAGGTGGTGAACGGCGGTGCGGGTGTTTTCTTTCTTGTGCTGTTCTTGATATTGGTGATGATAAACTCGCTGTTTTCAAGCATAGCAAGCACCTTGTCGGTTTCTTCTTTATTGAGCGCTTTGAACTTCTCGCCCTTGACCTCTGTCAGCTTCGCAGGGAATGCACGTCTGCTCGAAGCGGACAACAGCTTTGCGTCTATGCTCCAGTATTCCTGTGCCTCAAAGCTCTCTATCTCCTGCTCTCTGTCAACGATAAGCCTTACCGCAACCGACTGTACACGGCCTGCCGAAAGACCTCGTCTGACTTTCTTCCATAAGAACGGGCTTAATTTATAGCCTACTATTCGGTCAAGTATACGTCTTGCCTGCTGTGCGTTGATAAGGTCCATATCAAGCGTTCTCGGATGGCTCATGCCCGCCTCGATACCGCTCTTTGTGATTTCGCTGAACGTTACACGCACAGGTGCGTCCGGACTTATCCCAAGGACGTGTGCCAGGTGCCAGGAAATAGCCTCTCCCTCTCTATCAGGGTCGGTCGCAAGATATACTATGTCAGATGCCTTTGCATCTTTCTTAAGCTCTTTTATAAGAGCCGCCTTATCTTTCTTGTTCTCATACTTAGGCTCAAAGTTGTTGTCAACGTCAACTCCGAGCTTCGACTTCGGCAGGTCACGGATATGACCTACAGATGCTACTACGGAATAATCCTTTCCGAGATATTTCTCAATTGTTTTCGCCTTCGCAGGCGACTCAACTATTACCAGATGGGACAAATTATTCGTCTTCCTTTCCACGGCAACGTGCCGCTCCGAATTCGCCTTTCAAACTGTTTGCGTATTGCTACGGTTTGTGTACGGCGGGCGGCTCTCGCCGCACCCTTTTAACATTTTATCTTTGCTTTTTGCTTATATAATGAAGGTGTGCTATCATCTTCCGTTGCACTATCTTTCTTGGCTCCCTTGCCAAAGGGAGCTGGATTGCGACAAGCGAAGCCGTTATCCATACCTCTATGTTCAGCGATTATTTCAACGTTAAAATCATTCCCGTTTGACTGTCGCAAGACTGAGGGATCGTTGCTACAAACCTTATTGTCGCTTCTGCATTATACAAGCAATTCTCAACAATTAAATTACAGCTTGCAATTTCAACACTAAATTATAAATTGCAATTATTAACCGAGTTTAACATCAAATTACTTTCTGCTCTTTGACATTTCCCACGCAATAACCGATGCCGCAACCGATGCGTTAAGGCTCTCGGCACTGTTTATCGGTATAAACAGCGACTTGTCGCACAGCTTTTTCACGGTATCGCTGACCCCGTTGCCCTCGTTGCCGATAACGACAGCGGTCTTTTGAGGCAGCTTTTCTTCTCCCAGCTTCACCGACCTGTCCGAAAGCTCCGCCGAATACACGGTAAATCCGCCCTTTTGCAAAAGCGTTATCGCTTCTTCGGTATCACAGCAGTATATCGGCAGTCTGAACAGCGAACCCATCGCACTTCTTACCGTTTTGGGTGCAAACACGTCTGCGCAATCACCGGCAAGTATAACCCCATCAATAGAAAATGCGTCACAGGAACGTATTATCGTGCCAATATTACCCATATCTTGTAAATTTTCCAATATTATAAACTGTCTGCTACTATCTATTGTACTTAAATTCAGAATTTTGTCAAGATGTCTTACTGTAATAAAAATTCCCTGCGGCGATTTTGTGTCGGAAATGCTGTCGGCAACCTCTTCAGAAATTCCGACAACCTTACACTGCTCTCTCAGCATATCCACAACATCAGGATATTTCTCTTCCGCCGACACAGTAACATAAGCGTTTTCACCTAAGGTACAACCGCTTTTTACTGCTTCAACAGCCAGTTTTGCTCCTTCACAAGGGAAAAATCCCGACTGTCTGCGGTATTTTCTCTGCTCGACCAGCTTTCTGTATTCCTTTATATAACTGTTCTGCTTTGAAGTGATTTCCATATTTCTCCTTAATACTCAGTTTCTTGACTTTTATCGGTCGTTATGCTAAAATTTCTTTAACCGTGTACGGTAAAGAAAGGACTTAAATTTCATGATATTTTCCGAGCTAAGCCTTATTGAAAAGGAAACAGGACTTAAATACGATCCCGAAACCGCAACACTGAGCGGAGTCAAGAACGGTGTTCCTGTCGTAGTTTTTGACAACGATAAAAAGCACAGATTTGACATAGTGTGCGGCGCAGTGATAACCGACCGGCAGTTCGGCAGGATATACACTATGGCTGAGCGCTTTCCCAAGAAAACAATGCTCGGCGTTGAAAACGTTGACGGCTGCGTCAACATTTACTGCAAGGGATACAATCTCATGCAGGAAAATCTGCCGTTACTCATTGAATTTTTGGAAAAACTCACTGCCTATTTAAAAAGTGAAATGCGCAGTTCAACACCTATACAGGTCGCAAAGGTACTTGAACTGGAAGACTATGAGATACTCACAAGACGCAGACGTTCAGACGGGACTGTCCGTCCTCCGTTCGATGTAAAAGGTACGATAAAAGGCTTGCTCGGCGGTATACTCGGACTTCTGATCGGTTGTGCCATATTCGTTGTGTTTATTATGATGTCGGACCTTGTCGGCTGGATAGGCGGCGTTATAATGTCTGCCGCAGTAATATCGCTCTATACTGTGTTCTCAAAGAAGCTGAGAACTATCGACTGCGTGTTAACAGCAATACTTACATTTGCAGGTTGGGTGCTTTCAAACGGTTTTGCGTATCTGTTCCAGATATTCCTGAAAGAACAGGAAGCAGGCACTGTTGTCAATATTTTCGGAATACTTGACAACCTAGCAAAATATTCAATGCAGTATGCCGAATTGTCCGGCAATTTACTGAACCGCCTTATTGTTACATTCATATTTGTAGTTGCCGGCGCAATAGGAAGCTACGTCTTCTACTACAAGCACCACAGCAAGGATATGTATTAAAAGGATTTATATACCCGACTTACAGTCGGGTATATTTTATGCCTTTTAATCTGCCGCTGACACTTCAAATATAAAAAATCACACGCCCATAATAATGTGGGCGTGTTGTTTTCTCTTAAAGAGCAGCCTTAGCCTTCTCAACAAGTGCAGTAAAACCTGCGGGATCGTTGATAGCGATTTCTGACAGCATCTTTCTGTTAAGACCGATGTTAGCCTTCTTTAAACCGTTGATGAATGTTGAATAGTTAGTGCCGTTCATCTTGCAAGCAGCGTTGATTCTTGCGATCCAGAGCTTTCTGAAATCTCTCTTCTTTAAACGTCTGCTGATGTAAGCGTACTGACCTGACTTCCAGACAGCTTCCTTAGCGGTCTTGAAAAGTCTGCTCTTGCCGCCCCAGTAGCCCTTTGCCAGCTTTAATGTTTTATTTCTTCTCTTACGAGTTGCTAATGCACCTTTAATACGAGCCATCGTTAAATTCCTCCTATAGTGAATATTGCGCCGAAACGGTCGCAGTTAGTTTTTATTTGTAGGGTATGAGCTTCTTAACTTCTGCAACGTTCGTCTTGTCGCAGTATCCTGCTGCACGATTGATACGTTTTCTCTTTGTAGCCTTCTGTGTCAGTCTGTGACGACGGTTTGTCTTCTGGTACTTGACCTTACCGTTCTTGGAGATGTTAAAACGCTTTTTAGCACCGCTGTGGGTTTTGATCTTGATCTTCTTTGCCATGAGTGGAATCCTCCTTATTTATTTTCCGCCGGTTTATCGGCGTCCTTCTTTGCTTTCTTGCCGTTTGCCGCTGTCTTGGGAGCTACAACTGCCATATAGTTTCTGCCCTCAAGCTTAGCAGGCTTTTCGCACGCGCCGTACTCTGAAACAGCTTCAAGAACTCTCTGCATAAGCTCCTCACCAAGATTTACATGTGACAGCTCTCTTGCTCGTCTGTAACGAACCTTGATACGAACCTTGTCGCCGTTTTTAAGGAACTTTATAGCCTGATTAGCCTTCGTGTTAAAGTCGTTGGTGTCGATATTGAGCGACATCTGTATCTCTTTAAGCTCAGCCTGTTTCTGGTTCTTTTTAGATTCCTTTTCCTTCTTTGACTGCTCAAAACGGAACTTGCCGTAATCCATTATACGACATACCGGAGGAGTAGCGGAAGGAGCGATAAGCACGAGGTCTAAGTCAGCCTCAATCGCCATATCAAGAGCCTGCGCCGAAGACATAATGCCGAGCTGCTCATTGTCAGCTCCGATCACACGGACCTCTTTTTCATTTATCTCTTCGTTGATGAGTTGTTCTTTTGTGCTGATTGTAAAGCACCGCCTTTCTGAAAACAAATTGTTTTATGCAAAACAAAAAGCGTGATAAACTGCAATGCAGATTCTCTCACGCTGTACAAATATTACAGACGGAATTAAACTGATAATCCGTCGGGAATTTCTGTAATTACCTCATTGAACAACCTTTCGGCGTAAATGGGTGAGAGTGCTTCTCTGCTTTTGTTTCACAATTTAATTTACCTGATGATTATACTACATTTATCCGCCGTTGTCAATAGGGAAAGTGAAAAATTTTATTAAAACCGATAAAAAGCGTAAAAACAGCTTGTTTCCCTTTGCCAAGAGCAATCAGCGTAATTATTTCTCAGCCTTTATCCCGATACATTCCGTACAACATCGGATATGTCAAATTCAACATTCATTTTATCACCTGCGAATTTAATATGATATGGACAATATTGTTGCGTAAACAAAAAGGAAATTCAAGAAAATTAAAATTGTGCTAAAAGATTAAAATACAGCAAAATTCCCCTCACTTTGCAGTGAGGGGAATCATTTTAAAGTTTTTGGTTTAAACCGTTGCGCCCTTATTTACAAATACGGGATAAGTTTCTGTTCCTGCAAGCGAACGGTACTCGCTGATAGTAACGTTCTTATCTGTGATGACGAAGTTCATCTCAGCCTTTGCGCCTACTGTCGTATCCTGCATAAGTATGCAGTTCTTGACCTTTGCGCCCTTTTCAATCTTTACGCCTCTGAACAGAACACAGTTCTCAACCGTACCCTCGATAACGCAGCCGTCGGCAACAAGAGAATTCTTGACATCTGCGTCAATGCCGTACTTTGCAGGGGCGTCATCTCTTACCTTTGTATAGATAGGAGCGTCGCTCATAAAGAGGTGATCACGCAGGCTCTTATCAACGAGCTTCATATTTGTTTTGAAGTATGTATCCATACTGTCAATCTGTGCGAAGGGCTTATCGAACTTGTAGCCGAGTACCTTTATCTCGTGGAGCTTCTTCTGCAGTACGTCTATCTCGAAGCTGTAGAGATTGCGGCTTTCGGCGTCACGGATTACATTGAGCAGGAAATCCTTGCTTACAACGAACATATTAAGGCTGACATTGTGTTCGCCGCTGATCTCAGGGCGGATAAGAACATCATATACAACATTGTCTGCATTGACTGCAAGTACAGTCTTTGTCATTGTCTGCTCTGTTGTGAATGTTCCTCTGCCGTATACAACAGTAATGTCTGCACCGTTTTTCTCGTGGAAATCAATTATCGGTCTGTAGTCGATATTTGCCACTACATCTGCATCTGAAAGCAGTACATATTCTGCGTTTGAGCTTTCGATAAAGGGCTTTACCTGAGCCATAGCCTCAAGTCTGCCTCTGTAAAGAGCGTTGCTGTTTCCGTAAGGAGGAAGCAGGTGCATACCGCCTGTTTTTCTTGAAAGATCCCATTCATCGCCCGATCCTAAGTGATCCATAAGCGATAAGTAGTTGTCCTTTGTGATAATACCTACGTTGTCAATATCGCTGTTAACCATATTTGACAGCGGGAAATCTATCATTCTGTATCTGCCGCCGAAAGGCACGCTTGCAAGTGTGCGCTGCTTTGTAAGATCGGCTACGCTCTGCTCGTGCATATTAGCGAAAATCAGACCGAGTACATTTGCCATATTAGCCATTTCTCTTTTCTCCTCCCGTTCACACATCAGCCGAGATCATTGCCTTGGGCTTGATCTCCGCATTGTCGCTTACTGTTACGCCGTGTCCGATTACCGCAACACCCCATGTATCCTTGTCCTCGATAGACTCGGGTCTTGCACCGACCTTGACGTTTTCGCCTATTACGCAATCCTCGCCGACAATAGCATATTCAACTACTGCACCCTTCTTTATCGTGGTGTTAGGCATTATGATACTGTCACGCACGACTGCACCGGGCTCAATAGTTACGCCTGCAAACAGTACAGAGAAGTCTATGTGACCTTCAATGTTGCAGCCCTCAGAAATAAGTGAGTTCTGGATAACGCTCTCGGGGCTTGCGTAATGAGGAGGCATTACGGGGTTTCTCGAATAAATTCTCCATCTTGAATCGTGAAGCTCCAGAGGAACGTTGGGATTAAGAAGATCCATATTTGCTTCCCACAGGCTGTCGATAGTTCCGACATCCTTCCAGTAGCCGTCAAAGTGATAAGCAACGAGCTTGTTGCCCTCTGCCAGCATTGCAGGGATAATATTCTTACCGAAGTCCTTGCTTGCGCCCTCGTCATTTTCGTTGGCGATAAGGTGCTTTTTCAGATTCTGCCAAGAGAATATGTAAACGCCCATTGAGGCAAGGTTTGATTTAGGCTGTGCGGGCTTCTCCGCAAATTCGTAAATCACATCGTTCTCGTCTGCGCTCATTATGCCAAAACGTGGTGCTTCCTCCCACGGCACTTCAAGAACGGCTATGGTAGCGTCTGCCTTATGTGCCTTGTGGAATTCGAGCATCTTGTTATAGTTCATCTTGTAGATGTGGTCGCCCGAAAGCACTGCAACATATTCGGGGTTGTATCTGTCGATGAAGCTGATATTCTGGTAAATGGCATTTGCCGTACCTTCATACCACGACTTACCCGATGACGATTCATAAGGGGGCAGTACATGAACGCCGCCGTGAACTCTGTCAAGTCCCCAAGGGTGACCGTTGCCGATATATTCGTTAAGCACCAGAGGCTGATACTGTGTAAGTACGCCTACTGTGTCAATACCGCTGTTTACGCAGTTTGAAAGCGGGAAATCAATGATTCTGTATTTACCGCCGTAAGGAACGGCAGGCTTTGCCATATCCTTTGTCAGAGCGTAAAGTCTGCTTCCCTGACCGCCTGCGAGCAACATTGCCACACATTCCTTTTTTACATGTTTCATAAATAAGTTCCTCCGTTATTTATTTCTTAGCTTTGCCGTTTTTCTTACGGTTCGCCGTATTTGCTTTCTTTGCCGCCGGTTTCTTTGCAGAAGTGCCGGGCTTTACGGCAGTTTTCTGTGCCGTTTTCTGTGCCTGCATTTCAGCCTTTTTCTCTGCGGTTTTTGCAGTTTTTTCTGCCTTTTCGAGCTTTGGCTTGTCGCTTTCGGGGCTGCGCTTGTTGACGGGCTTGAGGAATACTGCGGACATTGCGGGTATCTTCATTGTTATTGAATACTCAAGTCCGTGCATACCCTCGCACTGTGCGGTATATGAAGCGTTGCCGTCGCTGTCGCCGCCGAACTTCTTATCGTCCGTCGTGAACACTTCCTTATAGTCGGCATAGTAAGGAACACCGAAGCGGTACTGTTCGTGTTCATTCGGCAGGAAGTTGCATACTGCGATAAGCTCGTCACCGTTTGACGCAATACGTCTGAATACTATTACGCTGTTCTTGTTGTCATCGTTTGATATCCAGCTGAAGCCGCTCCAATCGTAATCAATCTCCCATAAAGGCTTGTTATCGAGATAGAACTTGTTCATAGCCTTTACGAACGACTGATACTGCGAATGCTCGGGGAATTTCAGAATATCCCAGTCAAGACCTGTCTTGTAATTCCATTCCTTGAACTGTGCGAATTCCTGACCCATGAACATCAGCTTCTTACCTGGGTGTGCGGTCATATATGCAAGGAACGTTCTGAGAGATGCAAAACGCTTTTCTCTCGGTCCGCTCATCTTGTCAAGCATTGAACACTTGCCGTAAACCACCTCATCGTGTGAAATCGGCAGTATGTAGTTTTCGGAGAATGCGTAATAGAACGAGAAAGTCAGCTTGTCATGGTTGTACTGTCTGTACTCGGGGCTCATTGACATATACGAAAGCATATCGTTCATCCAGCCCATATTCCACTTGAAGTTGAAGCCAAGACCGCCTATATCGACCGGCTTTGTAACCATAGGCCATGCAGTCGATTCTTCCGCTATCATCAGAAGTCCGGGGTGTCGTGAGAAAAGACAGGAGTTGAGGTTCTGAAGGAAATCAACAGCCTCAAGATTCTCGTTTCCGCCGTTCTTATTAGGCGTCCACGCTCCGCCCTGCCTGTCATAGTCAAGGTAAAGCATAGAAGCTACCGCATCGACACGCAGACCGTCTACATGATATTCGGAAAGCCAGTAGTTAGCGTTTGAAATAAGGAACGACTGTACCTCGGGCTTGCCCCAGTCGAAAACTCTTGTACCCCAGTTATAATGCTCACGCTTGTTGGGGTCGGAATATTCGTAGCAGTAATCGCCGTCAAACTCGTAAAGTCCCGCAGCATCCTTAGGGAAATGTGCCGGTACCCAGTCGAGTATCACGCCTACTCCGTGAGTGTGGCAGTAATCTACAAATTCCATAAAATCAGAGGGAGTGCCGAAACGTGATGTGGGAGCGTAATAGCCTATCTGCTGGTATCCCCACGAACCGTCAAACGGGAACTCGGCTATAGGCATCATCTCGATATGGGTATAACCCATTTCCTTAACATAAGGAACGAGCTTTTCCGCAAGCTGCATATAGCTGAACAGCTCCTCCTCATCGGTCTTTGTAAACCAGGAGTTGAGGTGTACCTCGTATATATTCATAGGAGAACGGTATACGTTCTTCGTCTTCTTCTCGTCCATCCACTTTGAATCTTTCCAGTTGTAGCCGGAAATATCATACACCTTCGATGCGGTATTGGGACGTGTTTCCATATGATAGCCGTAGGGATCGGCCTTCAGTTTTATCTGTCCTCTTTCGGTCTTTATGCTGTATTTGTAATTATCAAACTTCTTGAGTCCGGGGATAAAAAGCTCCCAGATACCGCCATCGCTGATTTTTTTCATATAGCTTTCTTCACGGTTCCAGTGATTGAAATCGCCTACGACGCTGACATCAGCCGCCTTTGGTGCCCATACTCTGAAAACAACGCCTCTCACGCCGTCTTTTTCGACAAAATGAGAGCCGAACAGCTTATATGCTTCGGCGTTCTTTCCCTGATGGAAAAGATAAAGGGGAACTTCATATTCCTTAGGCACATTAATAGCCATAACAGATACTCCTAACATTTTATTTTACTTTTTTAATAATAGCACAATTCCCAAAAGTTTTCAATAGATTTGTGCCGATTTTATGAATTGTGCCTTGTTTCAACCTATCTTTTTGTGCAGATTGACAATCAGCTTTCCCATCCGGTTATAAAGCCGTACAGCTCGTCAGCCATCTCTGTCTGCTCGGGGATACGGGGATGTCCGGGCGTTGCCGCACCGTTTCTTCTGAATTTAAAACGTTTTACATTATCCATTGCAAGCTCGTTCACTATTTCGTCAAGAGCATCGTCCCATGTAGGCTCGTGCATAAGTACAGTGGTTATAACGATAAACCTTGCCTTGCCGCAGTATTTTTCGTTAAGGTCAAGCACCATATTCTTATATACGGTCTTCCACTTTTCACGGTATTCTTTTTCGTAAATACGCTTAGGGTCGGGGTTTGCGTCATTCTGACCCAATGCGATTATAATATAATCGGGAGTGTAGCGTGAAAAATCCCATTCGGTAAGCTCAAAGTGAGGCTCATAGCCCATCTGCTTATAAACGGTTTCCATACCGATATAATTATCAAAATATCCTGCGCCGTTGATGAGCGAAATTCCGCCCTGTGCGTTGCAGTTGATGCGGGCGTTCAGTTTTCTTGCAAGCTGGAGAGAATATGCAAACCAACTGTTGTCGAACTGGTTGATATGCTCGGGGTCGGTATGCTCGCAATAGTTTACAGCCTCTACTACCTCGCCTGCCGAAACGCTGTCGCCGTAAACCTCGATATTCATATCATATTTATGGTTATCGGGTCTTACTTCCGCGTTACTGTCGATCATAAGTCCGCAGAAGTTGAAATAGTGGTGCGAACCGGCTGTTCTCTTGAATATGGTAATAGTATGCTCACCGTCCTCAAGTCCGTCGATTATCGGTATATATACCGGAGTGTCGGAATGGTTGAGGTCGAACTTGTACTGAATGCCGTCAACTATCGCCCCTATCCAGGTAACCTTATATATAAGGTGCGGAAAAATCATCATACCTACCGAAGTGCCGGTAAACTTTGCGCTGACCATACTGCCTGCGTAAATGAACAACGGGCTGTCCGGTTTTGAAAAGTCAATTCTTCCCATGTATGAGAATGCCTCATTTGCAGGGCTTATTATCTTCTTGTCAGTCATTTATTTAATTCCTCGCTTAAATTATCATAGTGCCGAAATTAAATCGGTTTATATTTATTTTAACATATTGCGGTATAGTTTTCAACAGAATTATGTAAATATTGCTCAGAAAATTTTACCGTTTTTTCTTGACATTCGGTAAAAATAGTGATATATTTGTGTAAGCGATTACCTAAAAATCGCTTAACATGACTTAAATTTGTTTAAAGAAAGGCAGTAATATGAAGAAAAGAATACTTGCGATACTCATTACAGCCGCTCTTGCGGTATCTGTAACAGGTTGCGCAGGCAATGCGACAAGCAGCAGCGATAGCACCTCCGCTTCATCGGTTGCGGAAAGCTCAGACACAAGTACACAGACATCGGCAGACGCATCTTCCGCAGAAGAAAGCTCCGATAACGGCGCAGAAGAAAGCAAAGACAACAATTCACAGGAGGAGTCAAAGGATTTGGAAGCAAATTATACAAAGTACACTCTCGATGGCGATCTGACACAGCATATGATCGATATGTCACGTCTTAACGAGGGCAACAAGGTAAGACTTGCAAACGTAATAAAGAAGCTGAAAAACGGTGAAGAAGTAACGGTAGGCTTCATCGGCGGCTCCATTACTCAGGGTACAAGCGCAGGCGACGAACTTTGCTACGCAAAGCTTACCGCCGACTGGTTACAACAGACATATTCAAGCGCAAAGGTCAACTATATAAATGCCGGAATCGGCGCTACAGGTTCATACATAGGCGTACACAGAGTAACGACAGATCTTCTGTCAAAGAACCCCGATCTCGTATTCGTTGAGTTCTCGGTAAATGATACTACAGAATTTACAGAGCGCAACAAGGATTCTTATGACAGCCTTCTCAGAACTATCTGGAAGTCGTCGACCAACCCTGCAATAATCACTGTAGCTACAACCCAGGAAGACGGAACAAGCTTCCAGGAACAGCACGCAGAGATCGTAAAGCACTACGATCTGCCTATGATCTCATACAGAAACACCATTCTTGATACTATCAAGCACGGCGACATAGTATGGAAGGATATCTCGGACGATAATATCCACCCCAACGTACCCGGTCACAAGATAGTTTCTCAGCTTCTTCAGGCTTACATTTCCGATGTTGACAAGGACGTTGATAACATAAGCGGCAACGAGAGCGACTTCTCAACTCCCGCTACAAACGCGTCGTTTGAAAACGGTTCACTCCTCACTCTTGCACAGGCAGGCGACGCTGTAACAATGAACGGTGAGTTCAAGACCAACGAAGCAAACTTCGGCGGCTTTGACGGCTACTGGTTCTTCAAGGGCTCAAACAAGACAGACTTAAGCTCAACTGATCTTACATTCAAGGTAAACGCAAAGGAGATCGGTATACTTTACGGAAAGTACACCAAGGCAGGCTGCTCAGCCGATGTTTATATTGACGACGAGCTCGCAATAACACTCAACGCCGACTTCACAGGCGGTTGGGGCAACTATGTTGAGTGCGCGCAGATCAAGAGCTTTGACGCAGCAGGCGAACACACTGTAAAGATCGTTCCCAAGACTACAGACGGTCCGAGCGTATTCAGCGTGACTGCATTGGCAATCGCTTAAACTATTAGCTGTAATATTAAAACGACAACAGCCACGACAGAAAATCGTGGCTGTTCAGCTTGTAGAAAAAGTCCATTTTTATAAAAATGGAGCAAATTCTCTATCCCTAACCCCAAACCCCTTCCCCGTGGGAAGGGGCTATATTACTGGGGCTACC
>OLQC01000093.1_pt1 | contig 99008 bp, 94 predicted proteins | sample 1672471 | NCBI WGS metagenome assembly OLQC01 (sample SAMEA3136689, study PRJEB25190) | human gut metagenome | biome: human gut; feature: human-associated habitat; material: faeces | place: Austria | collected 2013 | reverse complement strand
CTTGGGGTGATGCCATAATGTGGGACGAATTACATAATTCTGGATTTAATCCCAGCCATGACTGGGATTAATTACCAACACGTTTTGTCCTATAACCCTGTTTCGGGCTAATTGAAAACCATACAACCGGACTTCGTCCGTGGAAATCAACCCTATCCCCCGCGTTCCGCGGTCCCCCTTCCCCGTCTGGGAAGGCAAGTCCGAACTCCTACAGCCCCTTTGAAATTGGTGCTGATCAGTAAAGAATATGAGCGATGATGAAGCCGGCAACGCAGGCTGTGAACACGCCGGTGAGGCCCGGGAGCATGAAGCTGTGGTTCAGTACGAAGCGGCCGATTTTTGTGGTGCCGGAACGGTCGAAGCCGATGCAGGCAAGGTCCGACGGATAGGTCGGAAGGAAGAAGTAGCCGTAGCAAGCCGGAATGAAGGACAGGACCATGACCGGGTCCATGCCTACGTTCAAAGCGATCGGCATGACGATGGCAACGGCTGCGCCCTGGGAATTGACGAGCTTGGATGTCAGGAACAGGACGAGCGCATACGCCCATGGGTATTCGGTGACAGCAGCGCCGAGGAATGTCTTCAGGACTGCCATGTGGTTGGCAAAGTATGTATCAGCCATCCATGCAACGCCGTAAACGGATACGAGTGCGACGATGCCTGCGCGGAAGACCTGGCTGTTGCCGACTTCCTTGGCTTTGGTGTGGCAGACGAAGAGAATGATCGAAGAAACGAAGAGCATGACCATCTGGATGACGGTTGTCATGGAAATGGCTTTCATCTTGCCTTTGGCATCAGCGAAGTGCGGGAGCAGATCCGGGAAATTGCCGAGGACTGCGATGCAGAGGATGCCGACGAGGAAAATGATGGTAGCGTGGTAGTAAGAAGACGGAAGTTCCTTGCCCTGCAGGGATTCGTTTTCACCGTACACATATTTCTTCTGTTCCGGATCTTTGATCATTTCCTGGAATTCTTTGTCGTCAGCGAGGTCCTTGCCTCTTCTGTAGCTCATGAGAGCAGCTGCGATGACGCCGATCAGGGTTGCCGGAATGGATACGGCAAGAATCTGGAGCAGGGAGTAGGTATAGCCTGCAGCTGCCATGAATCCGACGATGGAAACGACAGCAACGGATACCGGGGATGCAGAGATGCCCATCTGGGATGCGATGGAAGAAACGGCCATCGGGCGTTCCGGACGGATATTTTCCTTGATGGAAATATCATAAATGATCGGGAACATGGTGTAGACGACATGGCCTGTGCCGCAGAGGACAGTCAGGAGCCATGTGGTGACCGGAGCCAGAATCGTGATATGCTTCGGGTTATTTCTGAGGAAGCGTTCCGCATACTTCAGCATGACGGTCAGACCGCCGGATGTCTGCAGGAAGCCTGCGCAGGTAACAACTGCCATGATTGTCAGCATAACGCCGATAGGCGGGCTGCCCGGCTTGTATCCGAAAAGGAATGTATAAGCCATCAGACCGATGCCGCTGATGACCGCCAATCCGATCCCGCCATGCTTGATTCCAAGGAACAGGCAGGCAAGGAGTACCATAAATCCTAAAAACATTTCCATAATTGTTTCCTCCTGAATTGAAGAATATACTTATTCCTCCGGGTGATAATGTATAGTATACCGTATGTAAAATTTTTATCAAATTCTCTTTAATCATGGATTTTATGTTATGGATGCCTTTTTATCATCCATACTTGCTCTATGCGGAACTTACCTGCACATGAAATCTCCTTTATTCTCCTTTATCCTTCCATATTCATATCCATCTCTTTGATTTTCATGGAAACAGTTTCCATTTTCCATTTTCGCTTACTTTCGATACACTAAAAATTTTGGGCAGCCAAAAAGAGCCTTATTGGAGAATAATGACTCCAATAAAGCTCTTTCTTTGTACTTTTATTTTTGATTTTTACGCTTTCAATACAGTCAGGGTATGACCATTCTTCAAAATGGTGCCGTGGTTTTCAAGCGTCGTGACAGTGCTGTCGCCGGTGAGCGCCCAGGAGGATCCTTCATCGATCTTGACATTGACAGTTCCCTTGGGATCCGTGGCTGCTGCATTCTTATCAATGGAAAGAGCACCCGTCCAGCGGGTATTCTTGAGAGTAAGATTCAGCATCGAAATATCATCGGCTATGATGTTTCCCTTAATTTTTTCATTTTCAAGGAGAACGTCCGCATTGCCGCCGTTGGCGCCTTTCTTCCCCCAGCCTCTCGATGCGCTGTTCCCGACGACGCAAAGGAGAGCGCCATCTGCATCATCGCTCGTGATTTCCGTATCCTTCAGCTTGATATTGCAGTCCGTATTCGTCACGTAGATGACGTCGCCGGCTCTCGAATGGAGTGTGCTTCCTTCCATAGAGAAATCAGAGCGGCCCTTTTCCGCATCCCCGCTCATGGACTGGTAAATCATGACAGTGTGGACATTTTCTTCGGTCATGGTGCGGTCACCCATTTTGCAGACCGCATTCATGTGGCCGTCGAGCGTGGAATCCTTGAGGGAAATGCTGTTCTTCCCTTCAATGACAGCGCCTTCGGAAGATGTGGCTAAGAGGTCTGCCCCTTCCACGCGGATATCTGCTGTCGAGTAGATGGCAGGCGAGCCGGAACCGCCCGTCTTGAACGATCCGCCCTTCACGATGACCGTGCCGCCTCCGCGGTCGCTCCGGATAGCGGCCGAAGAATTTCCTTCGGTCACGATCGTCAGATTTCTGGCTTCGGTATATCCGCCGCCCGTCGTCTGGATGCCGCCGGAATTATCCTTGTGCGTCGTGATGACGGTATCTTCGACGTAGACCTTCGTTCCCTTGCCATAGCTGAATACGCCGTTCCCGTTCTGCGCATTCGAAGTGACAAAGGAATTCTTCAGGGAAACCTTTGCACCGTCAGTGGCAAGGAGGGCCGCGTTCTGTCCGTAGAAATCGCCTGCTTCGGTATTGGACGTAGCGCCCGATATCTTTTCTGCGACGATGCGGTCAAGAGAAACGTCTGCGCCCGTAATCCGAAGCGCATTCTCATTGTCTCCCTTGGACATGTAGACAGCGCCTTTGACGGTTTCATTTTTGGAAATCGTATTGGCAGAAGTCCCCTGCGTGACTTCTCCTGGCGGATTGAAACCTCCAGGCGGCATCATCCCTTCCGGGGGCTGTCCTTCTGGCATCTGTCCCTGCTGCATCCCCTGCTCCATGGCAGGAGCTGTGGCAGCGGCAGCATCTGCTGCAAAAGCAGAACTAAAAGGCAGCGAAAGCAGGGCTGCTGTCACCCATATTGCTAAATGATTCTTTTTCATGTGAATTCCTTCTTTCATCCAAAGAACCTTCCCTATCCATCTATTGTAACCCGATACCGGTCATAAAAAAAGACCCGCGGTCAATTCCGCGAGGCTTTTTTGCTGAATTTAGTGTAGATAAGCATATCATATATATAAGTATTATATAATAGCATTTATATAATAGCATTTTTACCGGTTAACTCTATTACATGATGTTTCTGCCGCTGCGCGAGGCTCCGCGGCAGCTTCCCCTAACGGATCTCACTTTCTGTTCTTACCAGTTAACTCTATTTACTCCACCCCTTCAGCCGCTACGCACAGCTACGCGGCAGCTCCCCCGTGGGGGAGCCTTTTCTAAAGGAACACCCTAGTTCCTATAAACCACCCTAGCATGACGAAGAGGAGGCCGCCGGCGAGCTGGAGGAAGAGGTAGAGGAAGCCCTGGAGGATGTCGCCTGCCTGGAGGTACTGCATGGTTTCGTTCATGAAGGAGGAAAAGGTGGTGAGGCCGCCGAGGAAGCCTGTGATGAGGAAGGCGGCAGCGGCGGGATTGGGATAGGCTTTGACAAGAAGGACTGACAAGAGTCCGATCAGGAAGGATCCTGCGCCATTGACGGCAAGTGTCCCGAAGGGAAAGTAGGTGCCTGCCATTCTTGCCATGTAAATCGTCGTGCCGTAGCGGCAGAGGGAACCGAGGGCGCCTCCAAGGGCTACCCAGAGTGGGAATAAGTAGTTCTGCATGTTGTCTCCTTAAACAAAAAACTCCTGCCCCGGTTAAGGGACAGGAGTCATCAGCGCGAAGCGTTCGGCATATGCCCGGCGAACTCCATCGCCGTCTTTCTTAAGTGAGCTCATTATAGCATGCGTGGATGCTTCCTGCAACTAAAGGGAGAACTCGCCCTTCCATTCTGCGCCAAAGAGGAGGTAGCGGAGCGCTTCTTCGAGCCTTTCTCCCCGATGGACGTAGTGTCCGCCCCGGTTCATTTGGAGAATGGCTTCCTTTCCTCCCTCCCTGACGATACCAAGGACATCCTCTGTTCTTTCCAGAATCGTATTCAATGGTTCCCTTCTCGTTTTCGGTTCCTTGGCACCGAGCGACAGGTAGACACGCCTGACCGCAGGCGACAAAGGATGGCTCCTGTAATAGTCAAGGAGTCCTGTAAACCAGAAGGAACCTGAAATGGAGGCGATGCCGGAGAATGCATCGGTATGGCAGGCCGCATAAAGCGCAAACATGCCGGATAAGGAAATACCGACGAGCTGCCTTTCGGGATTATCAAGACCCGCTCTTTTTTCAGTGTCTGGAAGAATCGTTTCAAGGAAGAATTTTTCAAAGACGTCGGCCCCTCCTCCAAAATCGCCTTCCCTTTTGAAGATGCCAGGCGCTTCCCATGGCGAAAGGTCATTGCTCCAGTCAAGGCCGTCTATGGCAGCGATGGCGATTTCAAGCCTATCCGCCAGACTTTCATTCTCCGAAGCAATATCGGCAGGCTGGATGAAGTAGCAGATCCCCTTCGTATTCACTTCGGGCGTGTAGAGCGTGACCCGGTATGGTCCTTCCTGAAACGATTCCTTCTTCATGATTTCCTTTCTATTAACGTCCTTTGAACTGCGGTTTTCTCTTTTCGAGGAATGCGGTGATGCCTTCCTTGAAGTCTTCGCTGGCAGAGCATTCGCCGACGAGGCCTGCTTCCTGCCTGGAGTAGTCTTCAAAACCCTGATAGAGGCTGATGTACATGAGCTTCTTGATATTCTGGTAAGCAAGGAGCGGTCCTTCGGTCAGTTTCTTGGCAAAGGCATGGACGGTTTCATCCAGCTTCTCCTTTGGAACGACTTCTTTGACAAGGCCGATAGCAAGAGCTTCGTCTGCCTTGACCTGACGGCCGGAAACGAAGAGGTCGAGGGCGCGGTTGGCGCCGATGATTCTCGGGAGGAGGAAGACAGCTCCCGTATCCGGGCAGAGGGCAATGCCTGCAAAGGCCTGGATGAATTTGGCATCATCAGAGCAGATGACATAGTCAGCGCCCAGTGCCAGGTTCATTCCGCCACCGGCGCATGCACCGTGGACAGCGCAGATGATGATCTTGGAAAGTTTCTTCATATGGATGATGTCTTCTGCCAGTTTCCCTGCCAGGGCTGCCATGGATTTCGTGGCAAAGTCCGGTTCCTCGCAGTGCGCTTTCATGTAGCGGATGTCGCCGCCTGCGCTGAAGGCGCGTCCTGCACCTTCCATGACAATGACCTTCACTTCTTCGTCCTTGTCAGCTTTGGTGAGCGCATCTTCGAGTTCCAGTGCCATCGTGAGATCGACTGCGTTCAGCGTCTGCTGGTAGTCGAGTGTAATCGTTTCAATGCCGTCTTCGACTTTTGTCCTGATTCTCGTATAGTCCATGGATATTTCCTCCTGTCATGGCAGATCTGCCAAAAATGATTCCCGGATCTTCCGGGTTTCTCAACTGGATTCACTGTTTTTATTATATCACGGAGGGATTCTTTCATTTCCATTTCTCTATATAAAAAGGAAGGAACTCTTGATTTCCCATGGTATAATAATGAGGTATCTCTGTCTCTCTTTCCAAAGGCGCACCGCCCCGGGCGGTCTCCTCTGCGCAGCAGAAAAAATGACGGGGTCGCATCCTTCGGACTTTCACTCCGATGAGATTTCTCCGGAAATGCTTCCGGGAATGATGGTTTTCAGAAAGGATTTTATTATGGCAGAAAAGAAGAAAGTCGTCGTGGCAATGTCCGGCGGCGTGGATTCCACGCTGACCGCTCGCCTCCTGCTCGATCAGGGCTATGAGGTTTACGGCGCTACCATGTATCAGTTTGACGGGCAGGACAAGGAGATCGAAGGCGCCCGCAAGATGGCGGAATTCATCGGGATTCCGTTCAAGGTCATCGATGTGAGAGAGGCGTACCAGAAGTTCGTCCTCAATTATTTCATCGAGTCCTACGCAGCAGGGATGACGCCGAATCCCTGCATGATGTGCGATTTCAAGGTGAAGTTCGGTCTCTTCTATGATGAAGTGAGAAAGGCATTCGACGCGCCTTACTTTGCGACCGGCCACTACGCGCGCATCGTCTACAATCCGGAAACGGAATTGTTTGAGGTCAGAAAGGGTCTGGACATCGCCAAGGATCAGTCCTACATGATGTACCACCTGACCCAGGAACAGCTTTCGCATATTATTTTCCCGCTTGGCCGCACGTTCAAGAAGGATACGCGCCTTATTTCCAAGGAAAAGGGCCTTCCGACTTACAACAAGGCAGAGTCTCAGGATATCTGCTTCCTGACCAGCGAAAAATCGTACGTGGAATTCCTCGAGAACCACGCGCCGGAAGCGTTCCAGCCAGGAAATATCGTCGACAAAAAGGGCCATGTGCTCGGCCAGCACAAGGGCATCCCTTATTATACGATCGGCCAGAGAAAGGGCCTGGGCATCGCTGCCAGGACGCCGCTTTACGTCATCGAGCTGCGTCCTGACACGAGAGAAGTCGTCGTCGGATCGAATGAAGATCTCTTCCGCACGCGCCTTCTCGCCAACGAACTCCATTTCTACGACGACAAGATCCCGCAGGAAGAGTTCCGCTGCCAGGCAAAGATCCGCTATGGCGTCCGTGTCCATGACTGCTCCGTGAAGGTCGGAGACGACGGACGCGCTGTCGTCACGTTCGATGAACCGCAGCGCGCTGTCACAACCGGCCAGTCTGTCGTCTTCTATGACGGCGACCTCCTCCTGGGCGGCGGCACAATCGTCAGAGCGCTCTAAAAGTCATCCCTTGTGGATACCGGATGGAAGATGACTCTCTTTTGAGAGTCATTTTTTCATTGCTCGGACTTTTAAAGAGGATTTTCGGATTATTCTATATGGGTTTATTAGTCACTATAAATTTTTTCCATATCGAAATATATCTTGTGAAACACACGGCAGGAAGGCGTTTTCGGCGTCCTTCTTAAAAGAGCTTCGCCGAACGTTACATTAGAAATAAAAAGAAGGGCTTTTTCTCTATTCCCTTTTTCCGCCTGTTGTTGTAGAATAGATTTCGGTACAAGATATTGTGCGTCATTATGTGCGCTTATCAATATTTTGTATTTATTTTAACTAGAATGAGAAACTTATATAAATAGAGAAAACAAAAGAAAAAATGGGATTTTGAAAGCATTAGGGGTGTTATGAATGGAAGAAATGGAAATGAACGTCAAGATGAATGTCATTAAGAGAAACGGCAAGGAAGTACCTTTTGACATCACCAAGATCGTGAACGCTATCGGCAAGGCCAATAACGAAGTCGATCACGTCCACCAGATGAATGATTACCAGATCCGCGCTGTCGCAGACAACATTGCGCACAAGATCGCAGGCTACTCCCACGCAGCCAATGTCGAAGACATTCAGGATATGGTCGAAACGGGCATCATGGAAATGCGCGGCTATGAAGTAGCGCAGAAGTATGTCCGCTATCGTTACAAGAGAGAAATCTCCCGCAAGAGCAACACGACCGATGACGGCATTCTTTCCCTGATCGACCTCTCCAATGAAGAAGTCAAACAGGAAAATTCCAACAAGAACCCTGTCATCAATTCCACCCAGCGCGACTACATGGCCGGCGAAGTGTCCAAGGATCTGACAAAGCGTCTGCTCCTCCCCGAAGAAATCGTGAAGGCGCATGAAGCAGGCATCATCCATTTCCACGACGCTGACTACTATGCGCAGAGAGAACATAACTGCGACCTGATCAATCTGGAAGACATGCTGCAGAACGGCACCGTCATCAGCCAGACCATGATCGAAAAGCCGCATTCCTTCTTTACTGCCTGCAACGTAACGACACAGATCGTCGCTCAGGTAGCATCCAACCAGTACGGCGGACAGTCCTTCACACTGGCGCACCTGGCTCCATTCGTAGATATCAGCCGCCAGAAGATCAAGAAGGAAGTCATCGCTGAACGCAAGGAAACCGGTGAATCCATGGACGAATCCATCATCGAAAAGATCGTGGAGCGTCGTCTGAAGGAAGAAATCAAATCCGGCATCCAGACCATCCAGTACCAGCTGATCACCCTCATGACCTGCAACGGCCAGGCTCCATTCGTCACCATGTTCATGTACCTGGACGAAGTTCCGGACGGACGTACCCGCAAGGATCTGGCCATGATCATCGAAGAAGTCCTCCGCCAGAGAATGCAGGGCGTCAAGAATGAAAAGGGCATCTGGATCACTCCGGCATTCCCGAAACTGATCTACGTTCTCGACGAAGACAACATTCATGATGATTCCCCGTACTATTACCTGACCAGACTTGCTGCTGAATGTACAGCAAAGAGAATGGTTCCTGACTATATTTCCGCCAAGATCATGAAGAACCTGAAGCACGGCGACGTTTACCCATGCATGGGCTGCCGCTCCTTCCTCACCCCGGATACCGAGGGCCTTGGCGAAAACGGAAAGCATAAATACTACGGCCGCTTCAATCAGGGCGTCGTCACCATCAACCTCGTCGATGTGGCATGCTCCTCTGGCGGCGATATGGATAAATTCTGGGAAATCCTGGAAGACCGCCTCGAACTCTGCCACAGAGCGCTCCGCTGCCGCCATGAAAGACTGCTCGGCACCGTCTCCGACGTGGCTCCGATCCTCTGGCAGTACGGCGCTATCGCTCGTCTCAAGAAGGGCGAAACGATCGACAAGCTCCTCTTCAACAACTACAGCACCATTTCCCTCGGCTATGCAGGCCTCTATGAAATGTGCGTCCGCATGCTCGGCGTATCCCATACAACGGATGAAGGCAGAAAATTTGCCCTCGCTGTCATGCAGAAACTGAACGACAAGTGCTCCGAATGGAGAGCTGCTGAAAACATCTCCTACTCCGTATACGGCACGCCGATGGAATCCACCACCTACAAGTTCGCTAAATGCCTCCAGAAACGCTTCGGCATCATCCCGGGCGTAACGGACAAGAACTACATCACCAACAGCTACCACGTCCATGTTTCTGAACACATCGACGCATTCCATAAGCTGAAATTCGAATCCGACTTCCAGAGACTCTCCCCGGGCGGCGCTATTTCCTACATCGAAGTACCGAATATGCAGACGAACATCCCGGCAGTCCTGACCGTCATGAAGTACATCTATGAAAACATCATGTACGCAGAACTGAACACGAAGAGCGACTACTGCATGGCATGCGGCTATGACGGAGAAATCCGCATCATCGAAGATGAAACCGGCAAACTCATCTGGGAATGCCCGAACTGCGGCAACCGCGACCAGCACAAGATGAGCGTCGCAAGAAGAACCTGCGGCTACATCGGCACCCAGTTCTGGAACCAGGGCCGTACACAGGAAATCAAGGACAGAGTCCTCCACCTGTAATCTGAATATCTGAAGGGCGGCGTCCGCCGCCCTTTTTCTTTCTTTCATTCCAACATTTCAAAGGAAATCAACATGAACTACGCCAATTTCAAAGAATATGATATTGCAAACGGCCCCGGCATCCGCTTCTCTCTCTTCGTTTCCGGCTGCACCCATCACTGCAAGGGATGCTTCAACCAGGAAACATGGGACTTCAACTACGGAAAGCCTTTCACCAAAGAAACTGAAGACTACATCTTGAAGGAAGTCGGACAGGAATTCTATGAAGGCCTCACCCTCCTCGGCGGCGAACCGATGGAACCGGCCAATCAGAAGGCGCTCCTCTCCCTTGTCACCCGTTTCAAGGAAATGTATCCGCAGAAGAACCTCTGGTGCTTCACCGGCTACCTCTATGACAGGGATCTCCTTGATAACTTTGCCAAGAAGATGCCTGAAACTATGGAACTTCTGAAACGCATCGACGTCCTGGTAGATGGTGAATTCGTCCTTGAAAAGAAGGATGTCACCCTCCTCTTCAAAGGCTCCTCCAACCAGAGAACCATCGACGTGCAGAAGAGCCTGGCTTCTGGCACCGTCGTCCCGTGGGATCCGAGAGACACCAGCATGTCCCCGAACTCGAAGATCTGATTTACCAATAGAAAAAGGAGCTGTGGCAAAATGATTACACATTTTGCCACAGCTCCTTTTTCTATTGGAATATGCCATTAAAGAATTATCTAGCATCTATATGCATTGATTTTGTTTGAACACCTAAAAACCTCGCTACGCTCGAGAACTACTGTATTCCCCGGCTTCGCCGGGACCTTCTCCTTCGGAGCAAGGTTAACACCCTTAAACCTCGCTTCGCTCGAGAATAGGGAAAAGCACCGTTTTAACGGATTTTGTCACAGTTCCTTTTTTAATGTCTTCACTTATTCTTCTACTTCAAGGTCAGGCAGTCTTTCTGCTTTATCTCCGCCGCCTTTTCTGCCGCGCATGACGGTACGGTAACCTTCTACGGCAAGTTCAAGGGCAAGAACGATGAGGAGGGTGCCGATGCCGGCCTGTGCGTACGGGCCCCAGTCTGCTCCGCCTTTCATAATCATGCCAATCTGGTTCCTGACGATGATGACGAGGGATGCAAGGGTGACGATCATCATGAAGGTCATCGGGAAGAGGAACATCTTATTGTTCTTCCCTGCATTGCCCAGCCATGCGGCTACGGCAAGGAGGCCGATTCCGGCGAGGAGCTGGTTGGCTGCGCCGAAGAGACCTCAGATCTTCATGAAGCCGTTCATGCCAAGAAGGACGCCCAGGACAACGGTCAGGATCGTAGCAAAGTACGGATTGACCATCAGTTTCTTGAATCCGCCCTTGATGTCCTTCGGTGTTTCGCCTGGTTCGAGCCAGAATTCCTGGAACATGAAACGGGCCAGTCTTGTCGCTGTATCAAGGGATGTCAGGCAGAATGCGGAGTATGTCAGGACAAGGAGCGTGTACATCATCGTTTCTGCTCCTTCCAGGCCCGGAATCTTGGCAATCATGGCAGCGATGCCGCCGGCGAAGATATCCGTTGCGCCGTGGATATGGCCTGTTTCCCTGGCATACGCAATCGCGCAGAGGGTAATGATGGCAAGAACACATTCCAGAAGCATGCCGCCGTATGCGATCGGCTTGGCGTCGGATTCCTTATCGAGCTGTTTGGACGTCGTGCCGGAAGATACAAGGGAATGGAAGCCGGAAATCGCCTGCTGGCAACGGTCGTGAAGAGAATCGGGAACAGGTACTGTACGCCGTTTCCATTGTCCACGGAAAAGCCTGTGTAAGCCGGGAAGAGGTTCGGATCGATATCAGGATGCGCGCCTACGATGCCGACGACGGCAACGATGAGCATCGCATAGAGAAGGAACGAACTCAGGTAGTCACGCGGCTGGAGCAGGATCCATACCGGAGTGACGGAAGCAATCGTGATGTAAAGGCCGATCAGCCACATCCATGTCGTCTGGGAGAAGTAAATCGGATGAAAGTTCATGCCAATGCCCATGCAGAGGACGATAGCGCCGATAGCCATCACTGTGGATACTGCCATGGATACATGGAAACGGTATACGATAAGGCCGAAAATGACGGCAGCCACAATGAAGAGCATCGAAACCATGGCAACGGATGCTTTGACAGCACTCTTTTCCATATTGACCGCGCCGTTTTCAATCGTTGCGCCGAACGTGGAAGCAACGATGGCAGCAAAGACTGCAACGACAAGGATCAGTGTCAGGTAAGAGAATATGATGAAGAGCTGCTTGGCTCTCTTAGACATATTCGCTGAAATGATTTCCCCGATGGACTGCCCGTTGTGGCGGACAGAAGCAAAGAGCGCGCCGAAGTCATGGACGCCGCCAAAGAATATGCCGCCGACGAGAACCCAGAGCGTGACAGGCAGCCATCCGAACATGGCAGCCCCAATCGGTCCCGTGATAGGGCCTGCGCCTGCAATCGAGGAAAAATGGTGCCCCATGAGCACCGGAGCTTTAGCGGGGACTAGTCAATCCCGTCTTCCATTGTATGAGCAGGTGTCGGGATATTTCCCTCACCCACGCCCCACTGTTTCACCAGCCAGCGGCCGTAGAAAATATAGCCGCAGAGGAGAATAGCGAGACAAACCGCGAGCAGTACAAGCGTATTCAATGAAGTGACCTCCCTTCAAATCCCGGCCTCACGCGAGACCGGCCTTCCGTCCTTCCCACACCTTCATCATTTCCGGCTGCATTCTCCGCCCTGCCCTGTTGAAGAGGAATCTTTCCCTCGACAGGTCCAGGCAGTTGGCCCGGTACTCGAGCCATCCGTGGATCATGAAGCGGAACGTTTTCGTGTAACTTGATTTCTTCAATGCCTTTTCTGCTGCTTCATCAGCATCATCACAGATGATGACAGAGGAAACTCCTGTGTACATATGGCCCGGTCCTATATGAGCCATCTTCTTGCCTTCCCGGCAGACAAATTCCTTCACGGCCTCATGGACCGCCTCCGTCAGACGCGGGCAGGTGAAGAGGAAAATGAACTCCTCCTGCTCCGACGTCCATAGTTCGTTGGACCAAAGCAGGAAATAGCCGCCGTCCCTCTCATAGTATTCGCACACAGCCGTAAGCTCTGCGCCGCCCGGCAGGAGCGGAACAGAAAGCTTTAGAGCTTCCCTGACTCCTTCCGTCTCCGGAGCGTCCATCCCGTCGAAACGGGTGATTCCGTAAAATCTGCTGTACGATGCAAGCAGCCTCTCAGCAGCGTTTCTTCTTCGATCCATCGAGTCCTCCTTCCTTATCTCTTAATCTCATTATTTGATGAGATATAATTATATTAACTTGATTATACCTTACTTCAAATAATTTCTGTAATAAAAGATACTTATACCTATTCGCAAGTATTGAAAAGTATACTATATTTTAAAAATCAAATTTAAGTAGACATATGACATTTCACCACAGAATGTCTTGCAAAACATTTCTATTTTTATTTCTCTATATATCTAAAAACTTGAAATTTTCAAGTTTTATCCCCTTGTACATACTTCAAAATATGTTATAATAATCATATAGAAAGAATTAAATGCAGCGTTGCTTTTTGAAGCGCGGACGAAAAGGAGCGATCGACTTATGATCACAGAAATTCACAACCAGGCAGATTTCGAAAGAGAAATCGTAAACCACAAAGGTTACAGCATTATTGACTTCTGGGCAACTTGGTGCGGCCCCTGCCGCATGATGGCCCCGGTCATGGACCATGCCTCCGAGCTGCTCGGAGATAAAGTCAACTTCACCAAAGTTGATACCGATGAAATGCAGGAACTCGCAGGAAAGTTCAACATCATGTCCATTCCGACCATCATCCTCTTCAAGGACGGCCAGGAAGTACACCGCATGATCGGCGCTGTACCGCAGGAAGCATTCCTCGAAGAACTGAAGAAGTTCCTCGCTTAATGAATTGCACTAAAAAGGAGTCCGGATATCCGGGCTCTTTTTTCATGCCTGATTTTATTCATATGTCTTTCGCTTCATTTCCATCCCCATCCATAGATTTTGATGCACATATACTCCATTATATATGCAATTTATTCGCATATTACAAATTTTTATAGCTTAGAATCTTCCTTTAGTATTTTTTATGTAAAGTTTTGTTTATACTCTTGATTATTTGATAATATTTATTTATACTGATAATAGTAATTTAAGAATTTTCCGTATCTGAGTGGGTGACGATATGCTATTCATTCGCTTCACGGCCTGTATCACCGCAGTCACCCATTCATTCTGATTGATGTGCATGTATTGTTCGTTAAAAGATATGGATGATTTGCGGGCTTTTTAATTGTATCACCTTTGCACCACCGGTCATTCTGCCTGAAATTCTCAGCTGAACCGGTTTGTTTCCTGTCATGGAATTTCAAGGAGGCAATCGCTATGACACTTAATCAGCTGGAATACTTTTGCGCCGTGTGCCGTTATCACAGCATCACCCGCGCTGCGGAATCCCTTTTCGTTTCACAGCCGACAATATCGACTTCGATCCGTAATCTGGAAAAGGAGTTTCACCTTAGACTTTTCACCCATGGCCAGAACCGGATCACACTGACCAATGACGGCTCTCTTTTCTATAAGAAAGCCGAATATATCCTTCACAGAGCGCATGAGATGTACACGGATTTCTCTGACAAGGACACGAACAAGGCACCGCTTCGGATCGGCATCACTTCGACCCCGAGCGCCCTGCTTCTGCCGTCCCTTGCCATGGAGTTTGAAGAGAAATACGGCATCCCCGTGAAGCTCATGGAATGCTCTTCCATGCACGCCCGCGAGCTTGTCGATAATGATGAACTGGATGTGGCTATCGCCAATCTGGATTTCTACAATCTGGATAACTACGATTACCACACCGTCATTGAAGATACGTACGTGTACTGTGTAGACAAGAATCATCACCTGGCTAAGGAACCATCCGTTTCCTTCGAAACACTGAAGGAAGAGCCGATCATTCTTTTCAACACGGACTCCGTCCAGTCTCACACCGTCATCACCGGCTTCCGTTCCGAAGGAGCAACTCCGCATATCAAAATGTACTGCAGCCAGCTGACGACAGTCCTCAACTGTCTTTCTGCCGGCAACTGTGGTGCCTTCCTCTACTCGGCAATGACCCTTCCGGAAAACATCGTGAAGATTCCTGTCGAGCCAAGGATCAGCAACCAGTTTGGCCTGCTGTGGAAGAAAGGCGTCTTCATCACCGACCACCTCGGAAAATTCATCCAGTACATGGGAAATTACAAATTCACTTCTACGAATCTTCGCCCTGTCATTGCAGAACCTAGCGTTGCTGCAGCCAGTGCTGAGGCTGAGTAGAAGGGAAAAACGTCCGCTGAAAGGCGGGTGTTTTTGCTTTCCCTTCATATCCATTTTCCCCACAATAAAACTCTGCTGGTTTTCCAGCAGAGTTTCTTTAACCCCCGCGGCGGTCACTTTTTGTGGTTTGTATACAGGTCGTATGATACTTCTCTTTCATCAAAGCGGTTCAGTACGACTGGTTTCCTTTCGGCATAGCCGATGACTACGATGCAGAATGGATCAAGTTCAGTCGGGATATCGAGGATGTTGCAGAGGTGGATCTTTCTGTCCTGATATGGATAAACCTGCAGCCAGAGGCTCCCCAGCCCCAGGTGTTCCGCTTCGAGCAGGATGTTTTCTGCGGCAGCTGCGCAGTCGAAGGACCATTCGTCAGGGAAGCTGACGCCTTCTTTCTTGCCTACGATAACGATGGCAGCAGATGCTTTTCTTGCCGGGCCTGCTACGATGCTGTTGTGGGAAATGGCTTTGACGAGGTCTTCTCTTGTTACGATGATGAAGTCTCTGTCCTTCTGATTTCCTACGGATCTGGCCTGCATGCCTGCCTTGACGAGTGTCAGGAGCTGTTCATCCGGTACTGGTGTCAGCTCTTTGAAATTACGGCATTCGCCTCTTCTGAAAATTTCATCCATGCCCAATCTCCTCCTCCAATAAGCGCTACGCTTGGAAATATATTCAAATGAAATTCTTCATATTGTTATTATGTTTATTATGCCTTTATATTTATTATACCTTTTATTGATGAAACTGTCGACTGCTGAAAGGGACATACGCGCATCATAAAAGGAGGATGTACCTAGGTACATCCTCCTTTTATTTGATTAGAGATTTCCAGTCGTTTTGAGACGAACCAGGGCACGCATGAGCGCGAGTCTGGCGCGATCTACATCGACGTCTTCTTTCTTGGAAGCCAGTCTGTCTTCAGCGCGTTTCTTAGCTGCCTGAACGCGGGCAACGTCGATGTTGTCTGCGAGTTCAGCAAGAGGAGCGATGATGTTGACGTGGTTGTCATTGACTTCAAGGAAGCCGCCGAATACGGCAACTCTCTGTTCCTTGTCACCTGTCTTTATGCGCACGCAGCACATTTCGAGAGCAGCAGCAAGGGGAAGGTGGCGCTTTTCGATAGCGAATTCGCCGTCTTCCGCACGGGCAACCACCAGATCCACGCCGTCCTGTGTAAAAATAGGACCGTCTGGACTGATGACTTCGACGTGCATTGGATTTTCAAGGGTATCAGCCATGGCTTATTCCCCTTTCTTCATCTTTTCAGCCTTTTCCATTGCTTCGTCAATAGTGCCGACCATGTAGAATGCGCCTTCTGGCATGTCATCATGCTGGCCTGCAAGGATTTCCTTGAAGCCTCTGATGGTTTCCTTCAGCGGAACGTATCTGCCGGGGGAGCCGGTGAACTGTTCAGCTACGAAGAACGGCTGAGACAGGAATCTCTGGATCTTTCTTGCACGAGCAACGATGACTTTATCGTCGTCGGAAAGTTCTTCCATACCGAGGATGGCGATGATATCCTGGAGTTCCTTGTAACGCTGCAGAATAGCCTGTACGCCGCGGGCTACTTCGTAGTGTTCTTCGCCGAGTACGTTCGGGTCAAGAATACGGGAAGTGGAGTCGAGCGGATCTACTGCCGGGTAAATGCCGAGTTCGGCGATGGAACGGTTCAATACGGTGGTAGCATCCAAGTGGGTGAATACGCCTGCCGGAGCCGGGTCGGTTAAGTCGTCGGCCGGTACGTATACTGCCTGAATGGATGTGATGGAGCCGTTCTTTGTGGATGTAATACGTTCCTGCAGTTCGCCGATATCGGTTGCCAGGGTTGGCTGATAACCAACGGCGGACGGCATACGTCCGAGCAGTGCGGATACTTCAGAGCCTGCCTGAACGAAACGGAAAATGTTATCTACGAAGAGCAGTACGTCCTGTCCCTGCTTATCGCGGAAGTATTCAGCCATTGTCAGACCGGTGAGGGCAACTCTCATACGAGCTCCCGGCGGTTCGTTCATCTGGCCGTATACGAGGGCAACCTTGTTCAGGACGCCGGATTCTTTCATTTCGCCCCAAAGGTCGTTGCCTTCACGGGTACGTTCGCCTACGCCGCAGAATACGGAGCAGCCGTCGTGTTCGGTTGCGACGTTGTGGATCAGTTCCTGAATCAGGACTGTCTTGCCTACACCTGCGCCGCCGAACAGACCGATTTTACCACCCTTTGCGTATGGGCAGATAAGGTCTACGACTTTGATGCCTGTTTCGAAAATTTCAGCTGCCGGAGACTGGTCTTTGAAGGCCGGTGCCTCACGGTGAATCGGCCAGTAGTCAGCTGCGTCGACTTTCGTCGGGTCGTTGTCTACTGTCTGTCCAAGGACGTTGAAAATACGTCCGAGGCAGCCGTCGCCTACCGGTGCTGCAATAGCACGGCCGGTGTCAACGGCTTTCATGCCGCGTACCATGCCGTCTGTGGAACTCATTGCAACAGCGCGGACGACTCCGTCGCCCAGATGCTGCATGGTTTCGCAGATGACATCAACAGGAACGCTGGCTTTATCATCTTTTACATGGATTGCGTTATAGATGGCAGGAAGTTCCTTATCATCATCGAAAGCAATATCAACGACTGCGCCGATGACCTGGACTACTTTACCTACCTGCATCTCCTGTTCATTTGCCATGAAGAAGCATTCCTCCTTAATATGTTAAGCGGTTTATTCAAGCGCAGCTGCGCCGCCGACGATCTCGGAAATTTCGTTGGTGACCTGAGCCTGACGTGCTTTGTTGTACGTGAGGTTGAGGTCGGCGATTCTTTCCGTAGCGTTGTCGGTTGCAGCGGACATGGCAGCCATACGGCTTCCAAGTTCGGAAGCAGCGGACTGGAGCATGGCGTTGTAAACCTTGACCTGTACGTATTCCGGAAGGAGTCTGGAGAGAACTGTGTGAGCGTCAGGCATGAAAATGTATGGCGCTTCTTTCCATTTCTTTTCAGATCCGTTGCCGGTTTCCTCATCTGCCTCAGGAGCTTCGACGGGAAGAATCTTCTCGACGAGTACCTGCTGATGCAGAGCGGTGATGAATTTCGTGTAAATCACATAAACTTCGTCCACTTCCTCGGTCACGAAGTAGTCAACCATTTCCTTCGCGAGATCGATGGAATCCTGGGCGGTAGGTTTATCAGAAAAGCCGAAATGATAGGAATCAAGATCGTATCCACGGAATTTCAGGTAGTTTCTACCCTGTTTTCCGCAAACGTAAAGAGCGTATTCGGAACGATCCCTTCCGGAGATTTCTTGCAGTGTCCGCTTCATAACGTTGGAGTTAAAAGCGCCCGCAAGGCCTTTATCGGCGCTGATGACCAGATAGCCGACCTTCTTTACCTTGCCTGTTCTGAAGAGCGAGCTGGTAAAATCGGGAGTTACCGAAGAAGCACGGCGCAAGAGCTCTCCGATCTTTTCAGCATAAGGACGAGAGCCGTTTGCTTTTTCTTCTGCTTTGCGCAGACGGGCAGCGGCAACCATCTTCATTGCTTTTGTGATCTGCTGGATGTTGGTGACAGATTTAATGCGCCCTTTTATATCACGCGTACTTTCCAATCAGATCACCCCTCTACCGTTTCAGACTTATCCTGGGATTTTGTAGCTGCGTAACGTTCCTTGAATTCAAGAATAGCTGCTTTCAGTTTCTCTTCGTTTGCTTCTGTCAGCTTCTTGTTCTTCACGATGTCTTCTCCGATTTCCGGATGGGTGCTGTGGAGGAATGCAAGGATGCGGTGTTCGAAATCAACGACTTCGTCAACTGCAACATCATCGAAGTAGCCTTTAACTGCTACGTAGATGACCTGTACCTGGTCTTCGACCGGGTATGGGGTGTACTGCGGCTGTTTCAGGATTTCAGTCGTTCTCTGACCGCGGTCAATCTGTGCCTTGGTTGCAGCGTCCAGGTCGGAACCGAACTGAGCGAATGCAGCAAGTTCGCGGTACTGTGCCAGATCCAGACGCAGGGTACCTGCGACCTGTTTCATAGCTTTGATCTGTGCGGAACCACCTACACGGGATACGGACAGACCTACGTTGATAGCCGGACGGATACCGGAATAGAAGAGTGCGGTTTCCAGATAAATCTGGCCGTCGGTGATGGAAATAACGTTGGTCGGAATGTATGCGCCTACGTCGCCTGCCAATGTTTCGATGATCGGCAGTGCGGTGATGGAGCCGCCGCCCAGTTCATTGGAGAGGCGGGCAGCACGTTCCAGCAGACGGGAGTGCAGATAGAATACGTCGCCTGGATAAGCTTCACGTCCTGGCGGACGGCGGAGCAGCAGGGACATTGCGCGGTATGCTACTGCGTGTTTGGAGAGGTCATCATAAATAATGAGGACGTCTTTGCCCTGATGCATGAAGTGTTCAGCGATGGATACACCAGAGTATGGTGCGAGGTACTGCATCGGGGAACCTTCGGATGCGCCGGCATGAACGATGATGGAGTAATCCATAGCGCCGGCCTGTTTCAATTTTTCATATACACGGACAACGTTGGAGTTTTTCTGCCCGATGGATACGTAAATGCAGATAACGTTCTGACCCTTCTGGTTCAGGATGGTATCGATGCCGATAGCCGTCTTACCAGTACCACGGTCGCCGATGATCAGTTCGCGCTGGCCGCGGCCGATCGGAACCATGGAGTCAATGGATTTCAGACCTGTCTGCAGCGGTACATTAACTGGCTGTCTGTCAGCAATGCCCGGTGCTTTGATTTCAATGTCGCGATATTCGTCGGTTTTGATTTCGCCTTTGCCGTCGATTGGCTGTCCGAGCGCGTTTACTACGCGTCCGATAACTGCATCGCCTACCGGAACCTGCATCAGGTGACCTGTTCTCTTAACAACGTCGCCTTCCTTAATGGTTTCGGAGCGACCCAGAAGAACGGCACCTACGTTGCTTTCTTCCAGGTTGAGTGCCATGCCGTATACGCCGTTCGGAAGTTCGAGCAGTTCGCCGGCCATGCAATTCTGAAGGCCGTACACATGGGCAATGCCATCGCCGACTTCAAGAACCGTACCTACTTCATCGACATTGAGGTCTACTTTGTAGTTTTCAATCTGTTTTTTAATGACAGATGTAATTTCATCTGAACTGATTTTCATTTCCTAGAAGTCACCTCAATCTCTTTGTTTCATAATATGTTTCAAAGTCTGCAGCTGTCTAGCCACGGATCCATCGATCAGGCGATCGCCTACTTGGACGGTAAAACCACCAATCAACGCCGAGTCTACCTTCTGCTTCATGACAATTTTCTTTCCGGTGATTTCGGAAAGTTTTGCCTTCAGGGCTTCGACCTGGGTCTTGGTGAGCGGAAGAGCGGATGTTACCACTGCTTCTTCAATTCCCATGCCTTCATTAGCCAGAGCCGCATAGACGTCGACCATTGCCGGGAAATCGGTGAAACGGTCTTTGTCGATGACGACATAGCAGAATTGCAGAACTACAGGCTGAACCTTATCTGCAAATAATTTATTTAATGTATCTTTCTTGACATCCTTCGCAAGCAGAGGATGGAAAAGAAGCTGCTTCAGTTCTGCATTGCCAGTGATGGTATCAGCGATTAAATGAAGCTCTTCTCCAGTTTTTTCAAGGCTGTTTTGTTCAGCGGCTATTTCATAGATGGCGCGACCGTATTTTCTTGCAAGAACTACGTTCTTATCCATGATTATTTACCCGCTTTTTTAGCATCCAGCTTGGCGATGCTTTCCGCGATGAGCCGGTCGTTTGCGTCCGGTGTCATGTTCTTACTGATGATCTTAGCAGCGATTTCGCAGGAAAGGTCAGCTACCTGAGCCTTCAGATCTTCGAGAGCGTCCTTACGTTCTCTTTCGATCTGCTGGGTAGCCTGGTCCTTGGACTTCTGAATAGCTGCATGTGCTTCGTCAATCTGTGCCTGCGCCTGTACTTTGGCTTCCTTGACTGCTTTGTCTACAATCTCCTGTGCTCTGACTTCTGCGTCACGGAGCTGAGCTTCATAGCTTTCTTTCAGCTTTTCAGCGTCTGCTCTGTTGTTTGCAGCAGAATCCAGATCATTTTTAATGTGCTGCTTGCGTTCGTCCAGCACTTTAATGACCGGTTTGTAGCAGAAATGGCCCAAAATGGCAACAAAGATGAGGAAGTTAACGATCTGAATCAGCAGTGTACCGTTAATGTCTACCAATGAGCTCCCTCCTTAGTGAAATAACTCAATCGTTATGAATTATTATCCAAGGAATGGGTTAGCGAATACGAGGACAATAGCGATGACGATAGCGATAATCGGAATAGATTCGATCAGACCGATAGCAACGAGCATGTTGGTGAACAGGGAGCCTGCCATTTCAGGCTGACGGGTCATGCCCTCGAGAGCGGAGCTTGCTGCACGGGAGTCAGAGAATGCTGCTGCCAGAGAAGCGCATCCAGAGATGATTGCTGCTGCAATAAGAGAATACTGAACGATAATAGCCTGTTCCATAATGATTAATTCCTCCTGAGGATAATTTGAATTTTCCGGGGCATCCGGATGATTTTAAGTACCGTTTGGACGGACGGCGCCGTGTTAAACAAAATAGGTACCGGTTTACGCAGACGGCGCTGCCATGGACGATCACAAACTATGTTTCAGATACACAGAAGACAATGTCGTGAAAATATACGCCTGTACGCACCCTACAAAGACGCTGAATGCGATCCAGATGATCGGTATGAGCCAGGGGCACAGAGCGTACAGCAGTTCCAAAAGAATTTCGCCGGCCAGAATATTGCCGAATAGACGCATAGCCAGCGTAACTGGTCTTGAAATTTCCTCTACCAAGTTGATGAAGACGAATACGGGGAACGGTTCAAAGAAGTGCTTGATCCATTTCCCAACGCCTTGATTGGCAATAAACAGGACGTGAATGAGGAGCGTGACCGCAAGCGCCAGGCCCAGTGTCGTATTGATATCACTGGTCGGTGATGCTGTCAGGTGTTCCGTCGGCAGAAGCCCGAGCTGGTTAGCTGTCAAGATGAACAGGAACAGCGTCAGCAGAGCCGGCACGACTTGTCTGTACTTAGGTCCTACGTTCTTTTCGAACTGGGAAAGCAGGCCCTCAACAAGGATTTCAACGCAGTTCTGAACCCCGGTCGGGACCAGTTTCTTTCCGCGGGATGCGGCAAAGACAACAAGGAAAACAATGAGTGCAGTCAGCCATGTTGTAAAAATGGTGTCCATGTTGACCTGCATCCCAAGCAACTGTAGTACAGCATGCGTACCTGTATGAAGATGCATAATCTCACCCCCTCTCTCTTACTGGAATGTCAAGAAAAAAACAGTTATTCCTTAATAGCACTGGCGATTCGCTCCCAATAGGTTGCAGCCACCAGTGATAGTAAGCCAGCTAAAAAACCTAAAATGTTCAGCGGCGTGAATACCACGACGAGAACACAAAGCAGGATTTCAATGAAAAACCGGCCGGAAGCAAATCCCGCGATGCGGCGGCCGATGAATAAGTTATCTCTGCCGGTTTCTGTCCAGAAGAGATACATTTTTCTAAGAAACAGGAAAAAGGCAGCGTGAAAAAGAGCCGCCAGCGAAAAAGCGACACTAACCCGCCACCCCCAGATCAACTGAGTGACGATCCCGCCAACAGCGGCGAGAACCAGCAGAAGATATGTAATTTTCTTTGTGTAATCCGGAAATGCAGAATCACAGTTCATTTTCAGTTTATTTCCCCAGCATCTGTTTCACGACGGACCAGAGTCCGCTGGCGGCACCTACAATGGACAGAACAATCAATCCGAAGGGCTTCGTGCCAAAATACTTATCACATTTAAGCCCAAGCCAGACGCCCACGCCGATCGACGACAGCAATGTGAATCCGGCGCCCGTAGCTACAGCTATACTATGGAGAGCATCAAAATCAGAAACAGGTTTGTTTTTCTTCTTCGGCTTCTCATCCATATTCGCTCCGGAACGGGATTATCTCATCAAATTGCGCCCCTTCAGTAATGAACAAGACGCAAAAAATTATTTATACTGTTTCAGTATATCATAATGATTCTTTATTGGCTATAAATTTCATAGGTTTTTTGCCGCTGATTCTTTCCTTCCAAAGTAAATAATCAACGATGCGTGCTGCAGATTTGCCGTCGCCATATGGATTGACGGCTTCTGCCATTGCTTTGTATTCTTTTTCATCGGTAAGAAGCTTGTACGCCGTCTGGAATACTTTTTCCTCATCCGTGCCGACTAAGCGGACCGTGCCGGCTTCGACGGCTTCGGGTCTTTCGGTCGTGTCGCGAAGGACGAGGACCGGTTTCCCGAGGCTCGGCGCCTCTTCCTGGATTCCGCCGGAATCGGTGAGGACGATGGCAGCGCGCGCCATGAGGTTTGTGAATGGTTCATATTCCATCGGGTCGACGAGATGGATGCCCGGAACTCCTTCGAGTTCTTCGGAAACAGCTTCGCGTACGAGCGGATTCCTGTGAACCGGGAAGACGACTTCCGTATCCGGCACGGATTCCACAAGGCGGCGGAGCGCTCTGTAGACGTGGTGCATGGGGTCGCCCAGGTTTTCTCTTCGATGCGTCGTCACGAGGATGACTCTCTTGTGTTCTTCAATGGCTTCGATTTCCGGATCTTCGAAATGGTAATCCTTCTTGACGGTTGTAAGGAGCGCGTCGATGACGGTATTGCCTGTTACGAAAATGGAATCATCGCTCTTGTTTTCACGGAGAAGGTTCTGACGGGCTGTTTCTGTCGGTGCGAAGTTCACATTAGCAAGGACGCCTGTCAGCTGGCGGTTCGCTTCTTCCGGGAACGGGGAAAGAAGATTTCCCGTGCGCAGGCCTGCTTCGACGTGTCCGATGCGGATCTGCTGGTAGAAAGCGGCAAGAGCGGCCGTGAAGGTCGTCGTCGTGTCGCCGTGGACAAGGACGTAATCCGGTTTTTCCTTCTTCAGTACATCTTCCAGGCCGCGGAGGACGCGGGCGGTGATGTCATAGAGAGACTGTCCGCTCTTCATGATGTCGAGATCATAGTCGACAGGCAGTCCGAAGAGGTCGACGACCTGATCGAGCATTTCCCTGTGCTGGGCGGTCAGGCAGACCTTGGTATCAATTTCTTCATGCTTCAGCAGTTCCCTGACAACGGGCGCCATCTTGATGGCTTCCGGTCTGGTGCCGAATATCGTCATTACCTTTAACATATCCCTTATCTCCCTTGATTCCGGTCGCCCGGATTTATTTCAGTGCCGGCTTTTCTTCCGGCCCTTTCGACTTGGATTCTTTACCCTTTTCTTCCTTTTCCTTCTTCATTTTCATCTGGTAAGGGGAAGGAACGATTTCCTTCATGACCCCGAGTTTCCTTGCCCAGAGGATGAAGAGGATGAGAGCAGCTGCCACGATGGCAATCCCTGCCCAGAGGCTCAGGTGGATGACAACGAGAGCGATGCAGGAGAAGAAGGCGGTCAGTGCGTACATGATGAGGACGACCTGCTTCTGATTGAGGCCCTTGGCAAGGAGCCTGTGATGCAGGTGGTTCTTATCCGGCGAGAAAATCGGAACGCCGCTGCTCTTCCTGCGGACGATCGCAAGAAGCGTATCCGTGATCGGCACGGCAAGCGCAACGAGCGGAACGATCAGGACGGCAGCCGCAGCTGTCTTCATAGATCCCATGACGGAAACAGCCGCAATGATGTAGCCCAGGAACATCGAGCCCGTATCTCCCATGAAAATCTTAGCCGGGTTGAAGTTGTACTGCAGGAATGCCAGGCATGCGCCGGTCATGGCGACCATGGCTGCCGCTGCTGTCCACTGTCCCATCTGGAAAGCCAGAAGGGCGATGGCAATGGATGCGATCGTCGCAATCCCGGCAGCAAGGCCGTCGAGCCCGTCGATCAGGTTCACCGTATTGATGAAGCCGATGATCCAGAAAATCGTAAGCGGGATGGAAATGACAGCCGGCAGGTAGACGATGCCATGCCATGGCACATTGATCCAGTCAATATTGATGTTGAAAATCACGACAGGAATCGCTGCCGCAATGATCTGCCCCAGAAGCTTGACCTTCGGGCGCAGGGAAACGACGTCGTCCGCAACGCCGACAATGATCAGGAACGTAGCGCCGGCCATGATGCCGACCATCTCATACGTAAAACCGATCGTCGTGATCGCAGAGACCATGAAGCCCGCGTAAATCGCAAGGCCTCCGAGCCGGGGTACCAGCCCGTGATGCACCTTCCTGGCGTCAGGCTTGTCTACGGCTCCGATGCGGATGGCGAAGTTCTTCACGACAGGCGTCAGTACGAACGTGACGGCAAGCGCGACAAGAAACGTGAACGCATAAGCGAACAACGTAACACCTCCTAAAAAAAGACATTTCAAGTCCATTCTACCACAGAGCGCGGTCAAGAGAAATGAGAAAAACATACGCTTTTTAAATTTCTTTTTCCAAAAAGACAGGAAACATCGGATTTCATTTGCCTTTTCTCCTATCCATGAATACCGCTTTCCCGATAAAATCATAGCATGCAATGTAATTTTGATAATTCTTATCAAATTCTAATTGAAATATATTTTCAAAATCGAAAATTATATGATATACTCTCTTTGAAGGCAAATCCGGATGTACGGATCCTGATTTGTCCTCACAATTAGCAGCCTCTTACGTTTCTCACATAAGAGGTTCACTCCTTATATCCCTTTTCCTTTGTTTTATTTTTGGGGACCGGCGCGAACCGGTCCTCTTTTTCTTTGTCCAAAAGTTGATGAATCCTTCTTCCCATAACCTCCCCGTCATTGTTTTCGCTTTCTGATTGATGAATATGGATTTCCTTTATTTATTATTATCTACTATGTATAATATAAAGCAGGGATGTAAAAGAAATGCAAAAGGGCTGCAGCAGAATGTGAAATCATCCTGCTGCAGCCCTTTCTTTTATTCTTCTATGCCCATATGTTTCAGGACTCTGTCCATGAAAGCGCGGAAGAGGGGGTCCATGGTTTCCGGGTCCATGTTTTCCGGATGCCACTGGACGGCGGCAAGGAGGTCGCCTTCTTCGCTTTCGACGGCTTCGATGACGCCGTCTCTTGTCCTTGCGGCCGGGCGGAGGCCCTGGGCGAGTTTCTTGATGCCTTCTCTGTGGCGGGAGTTGACGTAGAGGCCCTCGCCTAAGATGTCCATCAGTCTTGTATCTTTCTCAACTTCGATATAGTGCGTCGCGATATTTCCCGGTGCTCTCTGCATGTGCTGGATGAAGGCGCCTGAATTCTGCGACTGCATGTCCTGCCAGAGGGTGCCGCCCAGAGCGACGTTCAGGATCTGCAGGCCGCGGCAGATGCCGAGGATCGGTTTTCCTGCCTTGATGCATGCCTGTATGAGGTCGATTTCGAACTTATCTCTCTTCTCATACGTCGGCCCAATGCTCCAGATCGGATCTTCATGGTAGAAGCGCGGCGTCGGATTCGGGCCGCCTGGAAGGACGAGGGCATCGAAGGTGCCGACGAGTTCTTCTGCTTCCGCATAGTCATTGTATGGAAGGATTACGGGAAGGAATCCATTGCGTCCCAGCGCGTCGATCAAAGGTCTTGGCGCATAGTCCGCCATTTTCTGATTGATTGGCTTCATTTCAGCCAGAAGTGTATCGGCCGTAACGGCCACGATTGGTTTTCTCATTTTAACCTCCGTTCCCTTGTAGGGGGCTTTTCCGTTCATTATACAGCAAAACGAAGAAAATGAAACTATAACTTGCGCAACAAAAAATGATGCACCGCAAATCGTGTGCATCCTTTTCCCGCTTCTTATCAAACCATATCCAGATTCTTCGCAATCTGGCCAAGAACGCCCTTGAAAACTTTCAAATCGCTCTCTAATACGCCTTCATAGAAGGACTGGTCGAGTGTCTTGGCAGCCTGCAGGCTTGCCTTTTCGACCTGTTTTGCCTTCTCGGTCATGTACAGTCTGTACTTTCTTGCATCTTCCGGCACGCGTTCCTTGCGGATCAGGCCGTTGTCGATCATGGATTTGACCATGACAGTAATGGTCGGATTCGTCAGGTGCAGATGTTCTTCCAGTGTCTTCTGGGTGACAACATCTTTTTTATGCGTGGAAAGGTAAGCGATAATCAGCGACTGACGTGCGGTCAGGCCGAACTTCTTCATGATGCCCGACTGACGAAGAAGCATACGCTTGTGCACCTGCCCCAGGTTGTAGGTCAGCCCCAGCTTGTCGCTGTTGTTCAGATCTTCCGCTCTTAAATGAATCTGTTTCTTCATAGCTCTCACCCTTTCGATTATTGATTAACGCTCCATAAGGATAGGTATCCGGTCATGCGCTCTGGTCCATAGTCATGTAAATATGCAAATCATTCTTATAAAACAATTGCAATTATTATACTACGTTCCCCCGAATTAGAAAAGGCGGATTTCATGATTGTCATGAAGTCCCCTGTCACCGGGCCCGGCTTTTGTCAGGCATTCCACGATAATTCTATGGGATCCGAGGCAACGGGAAGACCGCTTTCCGTAACGGTCCACCGGTCATCACGGCCGATTTCAGCGAAATACTCATGTTGACCCATGCGTATCTGAAAATAAACACGTCCATTCGATTCCCTTCTATAGACTGAGAACCGGTGATCCGTGACGCGGCAGCTTCCCTGCCAGACGACGTTCATGTTCTGCCGGATGATCAGAAACATCCTCGCGCCTTCTGTGTACTCATGAAATTCCGTCAGACGGCCGAAACCGTCATTAAAGAAAAACGTAGTCTCCTGCTTTCCCGTCCCGTCTTCCGTGAAGAGTGAACGAGTGCTGAATTCCTGATTTCCTTTTTCTTCCAGATCGTAAGCGGAATGAGCAATCACCGCCCTGTCCCCCGCCGCTTCTGCCTGCGTCCCGGCTGCTGCCAGGCCAAGTATTAGCACGATGCTCCATACACAGCGAAATTTCATGCATACCTCCTGCATGATTGGTATATAAGTATACTGTATATATTATAAAATATCGAACGCGCTATAGGAAGAAAAATATACGATTTATTCACAGCGGATAAAAACCGCCAGAACATAGCTATCTATTATATATTTCACGTTTTCTTGTAATGGGGTATAAATAGATTTTATACAATGTGAAATCCTTTTGCACGTGATATCCTGCATCTTGCCCCTTGATCGTTGACAAATTTAAATTTCCCTAAATTGAGTCATTGTCAACACGGTCAATTCTGTCATTCTCAAAATGTGAGGCGCATCTGGTACCAGGTGACATTCCCGTGGGAGGAGTTTGATTTTCCTTCATTTTCAAAGCCGAACTTTGCGTAATAGTGAATGAGCTCTTCTTTGCAGGTGAGAACGATTCCTTTCCTGCCCTGTTTTTTCGCGTCTTCTTTCATGGCTTCGATGAGGCGGCCGGCAAGACCAAGTCTCCGATAGGATGGGAGTGTGTTCAGCCCGAATATCATCTGCCAGTCCCCCGCTTCATCATGGAGGGAGGCATCGGCATACATCTCATCCCTAAGGTCTTTCTCATTTGTCACCATGCCGTCAATGAAGCCGGTCAAAATTCCGTCCGCATAAAGAAGGAAGAAATGGGAAGGATAGACGGAAAGGCGCGCAGCGATTTCTTCAGCCGTGGCAGCTTCTGCCGGCGGAAAGCATGCAGTCTCAACGTCCGCCAGCGCTTCCGCATCTTCTATATTTCCCTGTCTGATTTTATATTCTGTCATGTGTACTCTTCCTTCTCTCAAAATTCCGCAGGATGCCCCTGCAAAGCTTTATTATATCATCTTTACCTTTTCAAAGCAGATGGAATGCATCTTCGGCTCCATGAGAAGATGGAAGCCGGCGATACGGCCTGTATCATCGGCGTAGAAGGTAAGGGGTATACGGTATAAATCCGTATCCTCCTTCACCTCATCCACCTGGAAGGTGTCGTAGTAGAGATGGGTCATAGGCCGGTCTTTCACTTCCCTTTCCTGAAGGAAAAGCCTGCCCTCCTTTTCCGTTACAGAGAAAGTGCCGTAGCCGGGGTTCCAATAGGCACCGATGTAGTCCGAAAGGCTGTGGGAGAGGGGCCCTTCTGCCCGGCTTTCCGGCAGGCAGTCAAACTCCAGATGGTGATACATGTCCTCCGGCGCACGGGATTTCCCTGCCTCCGTATACATGCCGTACCAGTCCTCTTCCTGCCGTCCCAGGAAGGCATCCAGAAGAAAGCCCTGGACTGCGAAGATCAAAGGATTGTCCGGCGCGTGGAGATTCATCAGGTACACCGCCCCCGATGACAGGGAAGGAATATAGAACTGGAAGGCGCTGTACCCTTCAATTTTTCCGGTGTGCTGCTGCACAATAGCGCCGTGGTATTCCATAATCCGCCAGCCGAAACCATATCCCAGGCTCCTTCCGCCCTTCACATGGGGATAATCCATGAGCATCTGGGGCTTATGCATTTCAAGGAAATCAGAAGGTGAAAGGAGGTAGCTGCCATCCTTCTCCCCTCCTTGTATATGAAGGGAAATCCATTTCACCATGTCCTCCGCCGTACTCATGACAGAACCGCAGGGCCCTGCCTGGTCAATGTTCCAGCGGGGAATTTCATGAAGGCCGTGATCCCACCAAAAGGGCATGGCACAGTTCTCATGAGCCGCCGCTTCATCCATGAGGCAGAAGGTGCGGTCCATGCCAAGGGGCTCAAAAATCTCCTCCCGGAGAATAGTTTCCCACTTCTTCCCTGTCACTGCCTCCATAATGCCCCCCACCGCTGCATACATGACATTGCTGTACTGGGCCAGGGTGCGGAATGGCGCATTGGGTTCCAGATATTTCAGCCGCTTCAGAAACTCCACCCGGGAAATGGAATTATCCGGCCAGGCGCCGTCATGGCCGCCTACGCCGGTGCAGTGGCAGAGCATATCCCGAATGGACACCATAGCCGACGCCTCCCGGTCCCAGAGGGCAAAGCCGGGAATGTAGGAAGCAATAGGTGCGTCCATATCAAGGAGCCCTTTCTCCGAAAGCTTCATCACCGCCAGGGCGGTCATGGACTTGCTGCAGGAGCCGATGCCGCTGATGGTGTCCGTAAGGAAAGGATGGCCTTCGGCGTCCCGGACGCCAAAGCTTTCCAAATGCACCTCTCCCCGGTCAATGACGCCGATGGCCATGCCGGGAATAGCGTAATAATCCATCATCTTCCTGATGAGACGGGATAGTTTTTTGTAGTCAATGGTCATGGATGGCACCTCCTTGTAAAGGGTTCAGAGGGTTCGGCCCGCCGCCATTTTATTGTCCCCCCGCAAGCGGGGGGAAGGTGGTGCCGACAGGCACCAAAGAGATCGGAAGAGGGGGGGGGGGCGGGCCCTTCGGGCCCACAGGTTGTAAAAAAAGGTTCTTAAGATTGACCGGCCTTTGGCCGGAGGGTTCTCAGGTTTGACGGGCCTTTGGCCCGAGGGTTGTGGATTGCCGCCGTTGGCGGCAATGAAGTATAAAGTCAGCGTTACGGAATTGCCTTCCCGCCCTCATCGTCAGAATACTGAGCTGCAGGCGAAGAATCTTGGTACGAGGCACATTTGAGGCAATCGGTATTAAACACCTGTCGGCGGGAAGGAGTGGAGTCATGCAGAGATGAAAGCAATCAGCTTCCGGCTGCCAGCTGCCGTCTGTCCGGCACGATACTATTAGATTCATAAGCAAGAACCGCGTTACGATGATTAGCGGCCTACGGCCGCTTTCCCCCCTTTGGTGCCTACGGTACCACCTTCCTCCACGGGAAAGCGTCTCACACGATTCTCAGGTCGCTAACGCTCCCCTACGAATCGTGTTCGCTTGCCACCCCGCTGAAGCGGTGGGACTATGGGTACTTACCAATATGTCACCGCTTGCAGGGTAGCTCAGTCAAGCAAGCGGATAGCGGACAGCCGACCATCGGCCTCACCCCAGCTCCGTAATCCTTGCAGGCGCCGCGAAAGGTTTGCCTATCATAGGTACGGCGGCGATGAGTTCTTTGGTGTAGGGGTCCCTGGGGTGGCAGAGGATTTCGTCGGAGGGCCCCATTTCCACAATTTTTCCCTTCTGCATGACGGCGGTGCGGTCGGAAATATAGCGCACCACTGCCAGGTTGTGGGAGATGAAGAGATAGGTAAGGTGGAGTTTTTCCCGAAGGTCCATGAGGATGTTCAGTACCTGGGCCTGCACGGACACGTCCAGGGCGGAAGTAGGTTCGTCGAGGATGAGGATTTCCGGGCTGGTCATGAGGGCCCGGGCGATGGAGATGCGCTGGCGCTGGCCGCCGGAAAACTCGTGGGGATAGCGGTCCATCACGTTTTTCCGAAGGCCTACCATTTCCAGAAGCATTTCCGCCCTTTCCTTCCGGTGGGCTTCGGAAAATTCGCCCATTACCCGGGCAGGCTCCATGATAATATCCCCTATTTTCATGCGGGGCGACAGGGAGGAGTAGGGGTCCTGGAAGACGATCTGTATTTTCTTCCGGATTTCCTTTACCTCCTTTTCCTTTGCATGGGAAATATCTTTTTCGTAAAGAAGGATTTCGCCGCTGGTGGGCTCCGCCAGGTGGATGATGAGGCTGGCCAGGGTAGATTTCCCGCAGCCCGACTCTCCTACAATGCCAAGAGATTCCCCTTTGGCAAGGGACAGGGTAATGCCGTTCAAGGCGTGTACTTCCTTTGATTTTCCCCAGAAGCTCCGGGTGTGGAAAGTCTTCGTTACGTTCTTGATTTCCAGTATGTCCATGTCACACCTCCTCGGGATGGCAGCAGTATACGGTATGGCCTTTTGCGATTTCCACAGACGGCGGCAGGCCTTCCCCGCAGGCGGCGGTGGCCCTCGGGCAGCGGGGTGCGAAGCGGCAGCCTGCCATTTTTTCCGACGGGTCCGGCACCATGCCGGGGATAGCGGTGAGCCTTTCTTTCGTCTTTTCCCTTGTAAACTTCGGCAGCGCTCCGATGAGAGCCCGGGTGTAGGGGTGGCAGGGCTCTGTGAGCACGGAGGCAGTGTCGCCGGATTCCACAATGTGGCCGGAGTACATGACGGAAATCGAATCGCAGATTTCCGAAATCACCCCCAGGTCATGGGAAATGAAGAGGACTGCGGTCTTCAGGTTCCGGCAGGCTTCTTTTATGAGGTAAAGAATCTGGGCCTGCACTGTCACGTCCAGGGCGGTGGTGGGCTCGTCGGCAATGAGAAGCTTGGGATGGCAGGAAAGGGCAATGGCTATCATGACACGCTGCCGCATGCCGCCGGACAGTTCATAGGGATAGCAGGAAATCACATCCTCCGCGTTCCGTATATGCACCTCTTCCAGCAGGGAGACAGCTTTCTTGAATGCTTCTTCCTTTGAAATCTTTTCATGGGTCCTGATGACGTCCGTCATCTGGGTGCCGATGGTGAAAACAGGATTGAGGCAGGTCATGGGCTCCTGGAAAATCATGGATACGTCCCTTCCCCGCACTTCTTCCATACTTTTCCGACCAAGCCCCAGAAGCTGCCGCCCGCAGAGGCGGATGGAGCCGTCCAGCTCTGCCTTGCCTCCGCCGGGGAGGAGTCGGGTAACGGCAAAGGCGGTCATGGATTTTCCGCTGCCCGACTCACCTACCAGGCCCATGATTTTCCCCTCCCCCACCTCCAGGTTCACATCATGGAGGATGGGAATCATGCCCTTCTTGGACGGAAGGGATAAAGACAGGTGTTCGATTTCAAGTACATTTTCCATGTCATCACTCTCCGCTTCTCGGGTCAAGAATGTCTCTGAGCCCATCGCCTAAAAGGTTGAAGCCCATCACCGTTACCAGGATGAAAAGTCCGGGGAAAGCCGCGTACCACCACTGGTCAATGGCATAGACCCGGGCGGTGGAAATCATGGCGCCCCATTCCGGCATAGGCGGCTGGGCGCCAAGGCCGATGAAGCTCATGGAGGAAGCAATAAGGATGGCGTCGCCAATGCCCAGGGTCATCTGCACCATAAGGGGTGAAAGGCAGTTGGGCACAATGTGGTGGAGCACGATCCAGAAGGGAGAGGCACCAAAGGTTTTTGACGCCTTCACATAGGGCTCCTCCTTCAGGGACAGCACCTGCCCCCGCATAAGACGGACATAAAGAGGAATCCTGACGATGCACACCGCCAGCATGGTATTGAAGAGCCCTACGCCCAGGGCTGCCGTCAAAGCCAGGGCCAGCACCATGGAAGGGAAGGACAGAATCATGTCCGTCAGCGCCATGATGATGCGGTCCACCCTGCCGCCGCACCAGCCGGAGAGGCTTCCGATGGCCACGCCGATAACAGCGGCAATGATGACGATGGAAAGGCCTACGGTAATGGAAATGCGGGCGCCGTAGAGAATGCGGGAGAAAATATCCCGTCCCATTTCATCGGTGCCGAAGAAATGGTGAATGGAAGGCGCCTGCAGCCGTCCCGCCACGTTCATAAGATTTGGGTCCCAGGGACTGATGAGGGGTGCCAGAATGCCCAGGAGGATGATGAGGGCCACAATCACCATGCCTGCCAGGGTGAGTTTGTTTTTCAGAAGGATTTCCAGGGATTTGTGGAAAAAGCTTTCCCTCTCCTCCCGGATTTCCTCCGCCTTTGCCGTGGTCATTTCTCATCACCTCCGCTGATCTGGGGATTCAGGATATTGTAAATCATATCCACCGCCATATTAATCACCACATAGCCTACGGACACCACCAGGGTAAAGCCCATAATGGCAGGGAAATCCAGATAGGCAATGGAGTCCATCACATATTTCCCCATACCCGGCCAGCCGAAAATGGTTTCCGTAATGACGGCGCCGCCCAGAAGCTCGCCGATGGTAAGGCCGGTAATGGTCACTGTGGGGATCAAAGCATTCTTCAGGGCATAGTGGTAAATAATGCGGCGCCGCGGAATGCCGCAGGCTTTGGCGGTGCGGATATAGTCCTGCTCCAGCACATCCACCATGCCGCTTCGCACCTGCCGGGCAATGATGGCCAGCTGTGCATAGGCCAGGCAGAGGGCGGGGAGCAGCAGATGATGGATAGCGGAAATCACCACATCCATATTTCCTGCAATAAGTCCGTCAATCACATAAAGCCCTGTCACCTGCGGCGGCGGTGTAAGGAAGGTGTCCAGCCTGCCGGAGGCGGGGAAAATGGGTATCACCTTATAAAAGAGGATGAGGCACACCACGCCGGACCAGAAAAGGGGAATGGACACGCCCACCATGGAAATCACCCGGCAGATGTGGTCCACCCAGCTGTCCCGGTGCACCGCCGAGAGGACCCCCAGAAAGATACCAAAGACCACTGCAATCACCATGGCCGCCAGGGTCAGCTCCAGGGTGGCGGGAAAATAGCGGGCCAGTTCGCCGGACACGGGCATCTGGGTGCGGATGGAAACGCCCATGTCCCCATGGGCCAGTCCCTCCATGTACATGGCGTACTGGGTGAGCACCGGTTTATCCAGCCCCAGGGACTGGCGCGCCGCCTCCAGCGTCTCCGGCGATGCGTGGGGCCCCACCAGCATGCGGGCCGGATCCCCGGGGATGACGTGGGATATGCAGAAGGTAACAATGGATACGCCGATAAACACAAGGATGAGATGTATCAGTTTTTGAAATATAAATCTCCATGAAATCATAAGCCCTCCTTGTATGATATGACACGCCTATCGCGTGAGGATTGACTATGGGGGCTGCAAAGCGGCCCGGGTTCAGAAGGTGCAAAGGGTGCAGAGGGGCGCGGCTTTGCCGCAGGTTGTGGCCTGCTGGCGCAGGCAGGTTGTGTAAAAGGGTTGTGAAAAAGGTTCTTAGGTTTGACGGCCCCTGCGGCGCCGAGGGTGGTATCGCCCTTTGGGGCGTGAGGGTTCAAAGGGTTCAGAAGGTTCAAAGGGTTCAGAGGGTGGTGGATTGCCCTGCGGGCAATCATTTATAATGCCGTCTTCGCCGGCAGCGAAGGATAGCCTTCCCGCTTCCCAATAGAAAAAGGGCTTTGCAGGAAAGTCCTTTTTCTGGGAAATCCAATTTCACAAACCGGGAATCATTCCTTGGAAAGGTGTTCGAAGTCGTACATGCTGTCCAGCATGGGGTTATAGGCGAAGCCCTTGATATTGGCTCTCATGGGGGTGAGCACCTTGGTCTGGAAGAGGAAGAGGTAGGGGGCGTCATCGAAGGCCATGTGCTGTACCTTCTTGTAGATTTCCGTCCTGCCGTCTTTGTCGGTCATTACCTCAGCCTCACGGAGGAGGGCATCCACTTCATCATTCTTATAGAAGGAGCGGTTGCCCGGCAGACCCCAGTAGGAGGAGTCAAGCCAGTAGGAAAGGAAGAACTGGGGGTCGCTGTAGTCCGGGCTCCAGGTGCCCAGGGCCATCTGGAAATCGCCCTTGTCCGCTCTCTGGCGGAAGGTAGCCCAGGCCACTTTTTCCAGGTTCACTTTGATACCCAGCTGCTGCAGGTTATTCTGGATGATTAAGGCTTCCGCCTCATCGAAGGCGGCGTGGCCGGAGTAGAGGAGGTTGATTTCCGTCACATTTTCCCCGGATTTCGCCAGAAGTTCCTTTGCCTTATCCAGATTGTAGGAGTAGCCCTTGATGGATTCATCCTTGCCCCACATGCCTTCCGGCACGGCGCTGGTGAGCTGCTGGCCCCGGCCCTTCACAGCGCCGTCGATGATGGCGTTGTAGTCAATGGCATAGGAGAGGGCCTGACGGAAGACCTTGTTGCTGGTGGGGAGCTTCCGGTTGTTCAGGTATACGATGGAGCAGAGGAGGGACGGGTCTTCATAGATACGGATGGCCTTGTTGTCCTTCAGCTGGTCGATCTGGTCCATGGGGATGCCTTCGGCAATGTCGATGTCTCCCTTCTCCAGCTGCAGACGCTGGGCAGAGGGATCCTTGATGCTGTTGAAGAGGATATGCTTGATGGCCGGTGCTTTGCCGGAGTAATTCTTCTGGGCGTCCAGCTTGATGGACTGGCTGGGGGTGTAGGAGGTGATTTCATAGGCACCGGAACCCATGGTGTGGGTAGCCAGGTAGGAAGAGCCCATGTCGTTGTCCTTGGCCTGGTCCATGACCTTCGGATTCACGATGGAGGAGCCGTTCACCGCCAGTGTATAGAGGAAAGGCGCAAATGGTTTGGCCAGCTGGAAGACGACGGTCTTGTCATCGGGAGCTTCGATGGATTTTACCACCTTGAAATAGTCAGAGGGTCCTTTCTTCATTTTCTGTACACGTTCAATGGAGAACTTCACCGCCTTGGCATCCACCGGAGAGCCGTCGGCAAACTTATGACCCTCATTCAGGGTAAAGGTCCAGGTGAGGCCGTCATCGCTGACAGTCCAGGATTTGGCCAGGGAAGGCTCCACTTCCGTAGTAGCCTTGCCGTCCACTACCTTGTATTTCACAAGCCTTTCATAAGCGGGATAAGTAATCTGCCAGCCCTTGTTATCCATGGTGACTGCAGGGTCCAGGGTTTCCGGATCCACCGCCATGCCAACCACAATGGTGTCCTTCGGTACCGAACCGCCGGAAGCGCTTCCCGACTGTCCGCCGCCGCAGCCGGCAAAACCAAGAACCGTCAGTCCCAGCAGGGAACCGGTGAGTACAGCTTTCAGAAGTCTTTTCATAATCTCTCCCCCCTTCGGAAGCACCGATCCGCTCATAGAGTCTGCTTTCATAAAAATTTTTATGCACTGCCGCGTCATGGGACTCCTTAAATAGCTCGCTATTTGCGTCATCCCATTCCTTGCATTGCCTAAAAATTCAAGAATAAAAGCAGACAATGAGTGAATCAGCGCTTCCTTACGAAAAAAGGCCGCAGTCATCGAAGATGAATGCAGCCTCTTTGCCATAAAGACGCAAAAGCCCTTCTTACCTTGCGGTAAAAAGGACTCCGTTGTCTCTTTATCAATATACATAAGTATAGCGAATAAGTATGAGATTGTAAATAGAAAATTTTATCTTCCATCTATCTTCTATCATCTATCATCTATCTCAGCACATCCTCCAGATACCTTTCGCCGTTCCACCAGAAAATCTTCTCGATTTCCTCTTCCTTAAAGCCGCCCTTCTTCAAAGCCTCCGCCAGGCGGCCCATTTCAGAAGCGTCCTTCAGCTCCAGTTTCGGCTCGATACCGTCGAAATCGCTGCCCAGGGCCAGCACGTCAATACCGCCCACGTCCCGGATGTGGCGGGCGTGACGGACGATATTGTCCAGGGTGGTTACGTCTTCGGTGCCGGTAAAATGGTTGGCAAAGTTCAGGCCGATAAGGCCGCCCTTTTCACCGAAGAGACGGATAAGGTCATCGGGGAGGTTTCTTCTGTGGCCGGTGACGGCGCGGGCATCGGAATGGGACGCCATAGGCGCCACATGACAGGTCATAAGGATTTCCCTGGTGCCCTCATCGTTCAGATGGCTGGTGTCCACAATCATATGAAGGCTTTCCATGGCCTTGATGATTTCCCGGCCCTTTTCCGTAATGCCCCCTTCCATGCCATTGGGAAACCCGATTTCATTGGGATAGTTCCAGGTAAGCGTCATAAGCCGTACGCCATCCTTGTACATACGCTCCAGCTTTTCCACGTTGCCCCCTGCCGCTTCCCCGCCTTCTACCGAAAGCAGGGCCCCTATCTTTCCCTCTTCCTCCGCTTCCCGCAGATCCTCCCGGCAGCGGATGGGGCAGATGAGACGGTGCCAGGTTTCCATTTCCCTGCGGAAGGTGCCCAGCAGATCCTCATACCGTTTCCACACATCCGGCGTTTCCTTCTTGTCCACCCAGAGGGCAAAGTCCTGGATGAAGCAGCCCCCTTTTTTCAATTTCTCCAAATCCACATAAAGGGAATTCTTCAGAAGACTTCCCTTCTCCGGATGATCATGGAGCTCCGTTATGGTATCGCAGTGGAAATCAATGTATTTCATAGTACCGCCCCCGTCAAATCAAAAAGGCGCCGGTTCCTCCAACCGCCGCCCTGCAGATATGTACCTGTCTTCCTGTATCATACCATTGGCTGGGAGCATGTACAAGCCCCTTTGCATTCGCTCCCGCCTTCCTTATAATGAAGATAGATATTTCATGAAAGGAGATTACCATGAAACTGTCAGATGTACCGCTTACCGAATACAGCAGGGAAGAAGGGCTCATTGCGCCAGACTTCGAAGGCCTTCCCCTCCACCTTCCCCGCCGCTGCCTCATGGCCTTTCTAGGTGAAAAGAGGATTGCCGCCTTTGCGGAAAGCAGGAAAGGAAAAGTCATTGGCTCCTTCCTCTCCCTTACCAAGTCCTTCCCCCTCTATGAAATCCCCGGGAAAGAGCCCCTTCTTCTGGTGCAGTCCCCAGCCGGCGCCCCTGCCGCCGTCCTCATCGAAGAAAGGCTCTTTGCCTACGGCGCAGAAAAAGTGCTTGCCATCGGCTGCTGCGGCTCCCTCACCGACATTCCGGAAAACTGCTTCTTCCCCATTGAGAAGGCCCTTAGGGACGAAGGCACCTCCTTCCACTACCTGCCTCCCTCCCGGTTCATCGAAATGGACAAGGCGCCTCTTCTCCATCTGAAGGACTATTTCAAAAAGAAAGGCCTCCCCTTCCGCCCCGCTGCCACCTGGACCAGCGACGGCTTCTTCAGGGAAACGGAAGAAAAAATCCGGCGCCGCCGGGAAGAAGGCTGCACCCTGGTGGATATGGAAGCCAGCGCCCTCGCCGCCTGCGCCCGCTTCCGGAAAAAGGAATTCGCAGAAATCATGTTCACCGCCGACACCCTGGCATCCCTTGCCCACGACCAGCGCCGCTGGGGCCGCGAAAGCCGAAACGCCGCCCTTGTCATGGGTATGGAAGCACTGGAAGAAATATAGGGGGGCCGCTTCGCGTCCCCGGGTTCAGAGGGTTCCCCCTCCCTTATTGTCCCCACGCTTCAGAGGGGTGGCAAGGGAACTGGATTCGTAGGGAGCCCTTGGGCGACTGAGAATCCAGTGACACGCTTCCCTATGGGTGAAGGTGGTGCCGCAGGCACCAAAGGGGCGGGAACGAAGAGTCTGGAAAGAGAGGGCCGGTTCAGAGGGTTGTGGATTGCCCTGCGGGCAATAATTATAAAGTCAGCGTTACGGGATTACCCTTCCCGCCTTCATGGTCATTTTAAGCGAAGCGAAGAATCCTGGTGCGTGGCACAGGGGAAACCATAGCCGGTAAATACCGGCCGGCGGGAAGGGCCGGTGTATTCATAAAGACAAAATAAAAGAGCTGTGAAACCATAGATTTCACAGCTCTTTCCTTATTTTCCCAATTCCTTCAGCAGATCCTCCACATGGGAAGAGGCCTTGACTTTTCTGTATTCTTTGACCAGATTTCCTTCCTCATCGATGATGAAGGTGGAACGCTCAATGCCCATGTATTTCCGGCCGTACATGCTCTTTTCCTTCAGCACGCCGTAAAGGTTCACCACTTTTTCTTCTCCATCGGAAAGGAGAGGGAAATTCAGCTCATTTTTATCCCGGAAATTGCAGTGCTTCTTCACAGAGTCCCGGCTCACACCGATGACAGCATAGCCCAGGGCTTTGAAATCCGCCAGGTGGTCACGGAAAGCCTTGGCTTCCAGGGTGCAGCCTGACGTATTATCCTTGGGATAAAAATAAAGAATCACTTTCTGTTTTTCATAATCATGAAGGGAAATATCCTTCCCGCTATCAGAGGGCAGAGTAAAATCCGGCGCCTTTTTACCAATTTCAAGTGTCATGGAAATGCCTCCTTGCAATTCGATTTCTATCAATATAGTATCACAAAGGAGAGAGAAAAGGAAGGAGGGGCGTTTCTATGAACCGCATTGTCTCTACGCTCAGCAGGAAACCTTTCGCTAAGAGTTTCCTGTCGCGGTGACTCACTACTGTCCTCATACTCAGTAGGAAACTTTTTGCGAATAGTTTCCTATCGCAGTGACTCACCACAGTTCCCACGCTCAATGGGAAATTTTTCGCGAATAGTTTCCTGTCGCGGTGACCCACCACTGTCCCCACGTTCAACAGGAAACCCTTCGCATATAGTTTCCTGTCGCGGTGACCTACCACTGCCCCCACGCTCAATAGGAAACCCTTCGCGTATCGTTTCCTGTCTCCATGAACCACATCGTCCCCACGCTCAATAGGAAACCCTTCGCGTATCGTTTCCTGTCTCCATGAACCACCACTGTTCCCCCGCTCAGTAGGAAACTTTTCGCCAATAGTTTTCTGTCCCTATGAACCGCCATCGTCTCCCCGCTCAGTAGGAAACTTTTCGCCAATAGTTTCCTGTCCCTATGAACCGCCATCGTCTCCCCGCTCAATAGGAAACCTTTCGTGAATAGTTTCCTGCCCCAATGAACCACGACTGTCCCCACGCTCAACAGGAAACTTTTCGCCAATAGTTTCCTGTCCCCTGTCCCGCCGCTGTTCCCACGTTCCGCCGGAAAGAGTATAATAGGATAAAGACTATCATTATAAAGAAGCGAGGAATTATTTATGAAAATAGCCATTGCCGGTACCGGCTACGTAGGTCTTTCCAATGCCATTCTCCTTGCCCAGCACCATGATGTGACTGCGGTGGACGTAATCCCTGAAAAGGTGGACATGGTGAACAGGAAGGAGTCTCCCATTGCCGATGCCTATATTGAAGACTATCTGAAAAACAGGGAGCTTTCTCTCACTGCCACCCTGGACGGGGACAGTGCTTACCGGAATGCAGAGCTTATCATTATTGCCGCTCCCACCAATTACGACGACGTAACCGGCCGCTTTGACACCAGGGCGGTGGAGTCCATTCTTACCCAGATCCGCCAGGCAGGTTCCAAAGCGGTGGTGATTATCAAATCCACCATCCCCATCGGCTACACCAAGAAAATTTCCGCCCGGTATCCCGAGCTTTCCATCCTCTTTGCGCCGGAATTTCTTCGGGAAGGGAAGGCCCTTTACGACAACCTCTATCCTTCCCGCATTATCGTAGGCATTCCCCAAGGGAAGGAAGCCCTCCTCCCAAAGGCCCGGCTCTTTGCTTCCCTCATGCAGGAAGGAGCCATTAAGGAAAATATTCCCGTGCTCATTACAGGCTCGTCGGAAGCGGAATCCATCAAGCTCTTCTCCAACACCTTCCTGGCCATCCGCGTGGCCTATTTCAATGAAATCGACACCTACGCCGAAGAAAAAGGACTGCACACCGCCGATATTATCAAGGGCATGGGCTATGACCCCCGCATCGGCGATTTCTACAACAACCCCTCATTCGGCTACGGCGGCTACTGCCTGCCCAAGGACACCAAGCAGCTCCTGGCCAATTACAAGGATGTGCCGGAAACCATGATCCGTGCGGTGGTGGAAGCCAATGAAACGAGGAAACAGTACATTGCGGACCACATCGCTTCCCTTTCTCCCAAGCTGGTGGGCGTATACCGCCTCACCATGAAGAGCGGCAGCGACAACTTCCGCTCCTCCGCCATCCAGGGTATCATCGAAAGGCTGAAGGAAAAGGGAATCGCTCTTATCATTTATGAGCCCACCCTGGACAAGGACACCTTCGATGGCGTGCCCGTCACCCAGGACCTGGAAGATTTCCGGAAGAAATCGGACATCATCCTGGCCAACCGGGTAAGCGAAGATCTGCTGCCGGTGAAGGAAAAAGTATATACCAGAGACCTGTTTTCAAGGGATTAATGGGCCGCTTCGCGGCCCGGGTTCAAAGGATTCATTTCCCTTTTGTATTGTGCCCCCGCTTGCGGGGGAAAGGTGGTGCCCACAGGCACCAAAAGGGGGTGCCGCTTCGCGGCAGGTTGTGTAGAAAGGTTGTGTTCGCTGGCGCTCATGGGGATTTTCTCTACGCTCAGCATTTGTTTCATACTTCATAAACAGAATGACTGTGATTAGCCGCCTTCGGCGGCTGCGCCACCACCTTTCTCCTAAAGGGAAGCATGTCACTGGATTCTCAGGTCGTTCCCGCTCCCCTACGAATCCAGTTCGCTGGAGTGACTCCAGTTCCTTTGCCACCTCTAACGGGGCACTATGGACGCGCTGCATTACATGATACCAAGAAAAGAATAAGCGTAGGGCAGTACGTTTGACCGCAGCGTTCCATTCTGCTGAATTGGCCGCCTGCGGTGGCCACCCCCTTGCCCACTTCGCGGGACTTACCCAAAGGGAAGCATGTCACTGGATTCTCAGTCGCCTTGGGCTCCCTACAGCACGGCTATCACCGACTCACTGGATTCTCAGGTCGCTTAGGCTCCCCTACGAATCCAGTTCGCTGGAGTGACTCCAGTTCCTTTGCCACCCCGCCTGCGGTGGCAGAATAAAGCTCCTTTGGACGTTAATTTCATAAGTTACCCTGTACAGAATAAAGCTCTCAAAAAAAGAGCAGGAAAACCATTTCGGTTTTCCTGCTCTTTTTTATTTCCCCTGCCACACAGGGTCGTCTTTGATTTCCTTCTTTCTTTCAAAGGTAGTGGCGTTGTCCATGTTGATGGCGTAGTCCTTAGAGGAGAAGTCGTATTTGGACTGGTAGAAGTTGGTCTTTGCCTGCCAGATGCCGGTGACGGTGTCGAAGGCCAGGTCGTTGGTGAAGACCTGCTGTTCATGGGATTTCAGGGCGGGCATGAGTTCCGGATGGGCGGCCTGGTAGTCCGGGGAAAGGTAGACGAAGAAAGGAATGTGCACCATGTCGTAGTAGAAGGGGGATGTGGTGTGGTAGTGTTTCATGTTTTCGCCGTGGTCGGAGAAGTAAATCATGGATTTGAGATTCAGGTTTGCCTTGGCGTATTCGAAAATTTCTTTCATCACCCGGTCGTCGTAGGCGATGGTGAGGTCGTAGTCATGGTAGGGGTCTTCTTTGGAGATGCCCAGCTCATCCCGAAGGTTCACGGGCACCCGGGCGATGTAGGTGTAGTGGCTGCCGTCAATGTTGATGAAGATAATGCGCTTTTTGGCAGGCGGCAGTTTCTTCAGCACTTCCAGGGTGTAGCCGTCATAGTTCTTTTCCCAGTAGGAGTCGTCACACCGTTCTGCAATCATGGTGACGCCGGCGCTGGACATGGAGCTGCGGTTATGGAAGGAAATCCAGTCGGTGCGGTATCCGGCGGCTTTGGCCACGTCCACCATGCTCACCACGTCTTCAAAGGACATGTCGCTGTACTGGTTGGCGCTGGTCATGGCGTAGGACAGGGAGAAGAGGGTATTGGGGAAGTTGGAGTATGCCTTGTAGCCCAGGGCGAAGTCCTTTGTTTTCGCCATTTCCGAAAGCCAGGGGGTGGTATTTTCCGGATAGTCCGGCGTGAAGGCCTTCATGTGGTCCCTGTTGGCGCTTTCACCGATAATGACGATGTGGGTGCCTTCGTCAATGCCGTTTTCCGGATTCGGCGCAAGGAAGGTCATGGTTTTCACATTTTTGTCCAGGTTGTCATTGAGCTTCTGCAGAAGCTGGAATTCGCTGCCCGAGGAGTTCAGGGCTTTGAAGATGGTGGCAGGAAATACATGGGTAATCTGCTGGTAGAATCCGCCGAAGAAGAGGACGGAAATCACAAGGAGCCCGACGGAGAAGGATTTCCCGCTGCCTCTAAAGATATTTCCTTCAAAACTGCGAGCTCTTTTCATCATGGAGCGGGACAGGACGACAGCGCAGGAAATGACGATGCCAAGGGCAATGACCGCCATTGCCAGATGCATGGGGGACCCCATGGTGCGGAGGAAGTCCTTGATTTCCTTCAGGTGGGTGGAGCGCACCGCCATCATGGCAAACATATCCATTTCCCCGCCGAAGAGCACGTAGTAGCCGATGTAGATGAAGGGGATGAGTACCATGAAGAAGGTGTAAATCCCTGCGATGACTGTCCATAGAGAGGAAAACCGCTTCACCCTGGCAGTCCAGGCGGTGTACACATAGGGAAGGGCCATGAGAAGGGCACCCAGCACGTAGTAGTCGCCCAGATGTTTTTTCTCCGGCAGGGAGGCGAAGCCTTAGGCCCAGGTAAAGGTGCCCATCCAGAGAAGGGGCAGAATCACCGCCCAGGGGAGAAGCCGTTTCAGGTACTTTCTGTCCAGTACGGAAAAAAGGCCGAAGGATACGATAAGGAAGACCAGGAGCGCCGCGCCCAGCCGGGGCTGCACATAGCTGTGGATATCAGGGAAGTCTCCGCCTGCATGAAGCAGTGCCATAATCACCAGAGACGTACCTGCCACCCAGGAAAGGGCGGATAGAATCACTTGTTTCACCATTCACCTCGCGTAAAAATTCATAAGAAAAATACCAAATTTCTATAAATTATACCACAGATAGGGCGGATGTACATGAAATAATTGACCGGCAGTCTAAGAATGGAATGATAGAAAATAGACTTCAGACGTTGTTCCCTCGTTCTTTGGGAGGGATAACATTTCATCTACCATTGAGCCACATCAGCGCGGGAGATTTCCCGGCTCTGCGTATCAATAGAAAGGATAACATATACACCCATAGCGGCAGGCTGCTCCGCTCGAAATGACGACAGCAGGCATCCTGTCGTCATGGCCGTGGGAGGGAATTGCATTGACAGAGGGACGGCCTGCCTTCCGACATTCCGGAAATGGTTAAAAGAATATGGGGCGGCAAAAAGGAGCTGTGAGGAATGAGGGGACATTCCTTCACAGCTCCCTTTAGCTTTATCTTTCCAGGTTCAGGTCCATGGAGGGAGCCGGCTGTGCCGGTTTTTCTTCCGGCAGGCCGTTTTCCAGGATGTGCATGAACTGGTCGCCTGTAATGGTTTCTTTTTCGTAGAGGTACTTGGCCAGGGCATCCAGCTTGGAACGGTTTTCTTCCAGGAGCTTTACTGCCTTTTCGTACTGCTTCTTGATGAGGGCAGATACGGCTTTGTCGATTCTTGCCTGAGTTTCAGGAGAGCATGCGAGTGTCGTGTCTCCGCCGAGGTACTGGTTCGTGACGGTTTCCATAGCGACCATGCCGAATTCATCACTCATGCCGAAGCGTGTGATCATGGCTCTGGCAAGGCGGGTAGCCTTTTCGATATCGTTGGAAGCGCCGCTTGTGGATGTATGGAATACGACTTCTTCAGCTGCGCGGCCGCCGGTCAGGGTAGCGATCTGGTTTTCCATTTCTTCCTTGCTCATGAGGTAATGGTTGCCTTCTTCGACCTGCATCGTGTAGCCGAGAGCGCCGCTTGTACGAGGAATGATTGTGATTTTCTGGACAGGAGCGGAATGTGTCTGCATGGCAGCCACGAGAGCGTGGCCGATTTCATGGTATGCGACGACGCATTTTTCCTTGTCTGTCAGGATCGCATGCTTCTTCTGGTAGCCTGCAATGACGACTTCGATGGATTCTTCCATGTCTTCCTGCGTTGCGACTTTTCTGTGGTCGCGGACAGCGCGGAGGGCTGCTTCGTTCACGATGTTCGCAAGCTCAGCGCCGGATGCGCCGGAAGCCATGCGCGCTACTTTGTCATAATCAATATTCGGAGCTGTCTTGATCTTGGCAGCATGAACCTTGAGGATTTCCACGCGGCCCTGAAGGTCTGGGAGGACGACCGGCACCTGGCGGTCGAAACGGCCCGGACGGGTCAGTGCGGGGTCGAGGGATTCCGGACGGTTTGTTGCCGCCAGAATGATGACGCCTGTGTTTTCTTCGAAGCCGTCCATCTCGGTGAGGAGCTGGTTCAGCGTCTGTTCACGTTCATCATTGCCACCGATGGAGGTCGCGCCTCTCTTCTGGCCGATGGCATCGATTTCATCGATGAATACGATACATGGTGCTTTTTCCTTCGCCTGCTTGAAGAGGTCTCTGACCTTGGCTGCGCCCATGCCGACGAACATTTCTACGAATTCAGAACCGGAAATGGAGAAGAACGGTACGTTCGATTCCCCTGCGACTGCCTTGGCCAGCATGGTCTTGCCTGTGCCTGGCGGTCCGACGAGGAGGATGCCCTTCGGCATCTTCGCGCCGATTTCCTTGTACTTGGACGGATTGTGGAGGTATTCGACGACTTCCTGCAAGCCTTCCTTCGCTTCATCTTCACCGGCTACATCGGCAAAGCGGATGCCGTCTGTCGGTTTGACGAAGATCTTCGCATTGGATTTGCCGAGGCCGAACTGCATGGCTCCCGGTCCGCCTCCCATGTTTTTCATGAGACGCTTATTCATGTACTGGCCGATCCAGAAGAAAATCAGGATCGGGAGTACCCAGCTGAGCAGGATGGAAAGGATCGGGTTCATCTTGTCCACGATCCGTCCGGTGAATGTGACGCCGGAATCATGCAGACGGCTGACGAGCTGCGGGTCATTCATGAGAGCTGTCTTGTAAGTCTGCTTCGTGTCGCCCTTTTCCGTAAAGAGGATCTGGTTCTCATCCACTTCGACCTTGTCGATCTTCTTCTCATCCGTCAGGTTCATGAATGTCGAGTAGTCGACTTCCTTCACCTGCTGTTCACGCCATGCAGGCATGACCGCGGAGTTGAACAGAATCACCAGAAGGAAGATGATGACGTAGTACATCAAGACCGGCTTCTTCGGTGATTTCACCTCATTCATATTATTCATGGCTTTCCTTCTTTCCTTTACCTTCCACACCGGACAGGAATATGGTCTCCCAATAATCCGCCATCATCGCCGAAGCGATCCGGCCCCGGCTTTCTGCTTCAAACAAAGCGGCCATCTCGCCGCCGAAAATTTCCGCCATCACAGCGGCCGGCACATCGACGCGGAATTCGCCTCGCTGCTGGCCCTTCAGGAAAAATGCTCTCATCCTGTCGTCATACGAGCAGCGGCATGTGTCCACGCAGCTGTCGCCAAGAAGAGCCGAGCGGCAGAGGAACATCAGGTACTCGCGGTTGTCGCAGCACCAGCGCATCATTTCCGAAAGCGCATTGCGGCTCGTGATATCCTTCTCCGTAATGGCAAAAAGGCCTTCGACGACCTCTTCGGCCCTTTCCGTCAGGATTTCTTCTAAATGGTCTTTGGATGAATACACCCTGTAGAATGTCGCTTTGCTGATCCCGGCCGCCGCTGCCAGATCCCTGGCAGAGCCTCCCGGTTTCGTACAGAGCGCGGAAGCCAGCTTCTTCAATTCGTTTTCTCTGGTCCCCGTTTCCATAAAACACCTCTCTCATTTGCAACTATACTGTATCAAATAAGACACTTCTGTCTTAGATGAGACAATCATATCATACACATTGAAATGAGTCAATAGTGTCTCATGTGAAACTTGAGAGTCTTTTTTGAGACCCTCAGCTCTTGATGTGGAAGAAGTCTTCTGTGTTCTTTTTCGCTGCTTCGAGAAGCGGATCGAGGCGCACCTGCATGTACCTGGCAAGCGTTTCTGCCACGTAGGTAATGTTCTGCGGCACGTTCGTCCTTGGCAGGTGGTAGCCCCTCGGTGTGAGGTACGGCGCATCCGTCTCGATCATCACGCGGTCCAAAGGCAGGATGGAAACAGCGTCCTGCAGAGCCTCCCCGCGCCTTTCATCGCAGATCCATCCCGTGATGCCGATGTAGAAGCCCATATCAAGGAAGCGCTCAAGCGTTTTCTTGTCCCCCGTATAGCAGTGGACGATTGCACGGCGGCAGAGATCCTCATGGCCCTTGAAGCAGGCAATGAAATCATCCGCTGCATCCCTTTCGTGAAGGAAGAGCGGCTTTCCCGTTTCCTCAGCCACATCCAGAAGCTCTTTGAAGAAATGGATCTGGTTCTCCTTCTTCGAATACATGTGATCGTAATCAAGGCCCGTCTCTCCGACAGCCACGATTTTCGGATTCGTCATGACAAGCTCTCTGACGCGCTCAACATCTTCTTCCTTCGCCGTATCGGCGCTGTGCGGATGGATGCCCGCCGTGCCCCATACGTCATGATTTTTCACAAAATCTGCCACCAGCTCATTCTCACGCGCTTCCGAGCCGGTCAGGATGCAGCGCACCCCGGCCTCTTCCGCATTCCGTATGATCTTCTCCGGGTCCGGGAAGGAACGGGTGAACAGGTTCAAACCGATATCATAATATTTCGTTTCCATAATTCCTCCTTTTTTATTATTTTACCATGACATGAGGAAATCGTAAGAAACAGAGCCTTGCCGATTTGTATGGAAATAAAAAAGAACTGCGAGAAATGGTCATCCCATCTTTCACAGTCCTTTTATTATAAACTACTTATCATCTTTCTTTTCATCCGGCTTCATTCCCACATGCTTGTTTTTGCAGGGGTGCTTGTCCGAGCTCAGATTTTCAAGCTTCTGCTCGCGGTCATAGAGGGTTACATAGTACAGGTTGCCGTAGAATGCATTGTGGCGCAGGCGCCCGATGATTTCCACTTCCCTCACTCTGCCGTCCTTCGTGACGATGCGGTGGTTGACGAAGTGAATATTGTTCTTGTTCTTCTCAAGATGCGTCTGTCTCTTGATTTCCGAGCGGACATACTGGAGGTCTTCGGTATAGATGAGCTTCCAGACAGTGGTCCTGGTGTACTTCATGAAATCGTCCCAGTCCGTGCATCCGAAGAAATCGATGGCCATGTGGCTCGCAAAGAGAAGCTTGCCGCTCTTGTCTGCCTTGTAGACGATCATGGCACCAGGCATGCCGTTTGCCATATCGCTCAGGTTGAAGCCGAACTGGAAACGGTGGCGGAGTTCCGTCAGGGAAGAATCAAACTTCCTCCAGCCGGACTTGCCGTCGATCTTCGCGCCGTAGAGGGCGAAGTCTGCCTTGATGCAGAGGTTGCCGTAGTTGCTTCCCTGTTCAGGGTATGCAGCGCAGCCAAGCGACGAAGTGAAATGGATTTCCTTGTCGTTGAAACCGAAGATATGCGGTTCTTCCGTGAAGCGGCGCATATCATTGAAAACGCCTTCCTTATTATTGTAAGGACAGAAGATGACGAATTCATCGCCGCCGTTTCTGGTGATGATCGCATTGGCACTGAAAATGCGCTTCATGTCGCGGACGAAGGTCTTCAGTGCAAGATCCCCTGCCGCATGACCGTAGACGTCGTTGATGATTTTGAAATTATCCACGTCGACGGCAATGACCATCGCCGATTTTCTCGGGTTCGTACGCAGGTACTTGTCGACGGCGATGTCGCCGCCCTTTCTGTTGAATACGCCTGTCAGCGCATCTGTCTCGCCGATGAAGCGGAGACGCTTATTTCTCTGCCAGAGCCATGCAATGATGAATGTGGTGATGAGGCCTGCCCATGTGGAAATGAAGAGCAGCCAGAAGTTCACCCATCCGCCTGTCGGATGCATGATGAGGCGCCATTCGTCCCCATCGACGGTGCCGGAGGACTGGATCGTGCTCCATGCATCGATCGCCCTGTGCGTCGAGTTCTGATTCGTGTCGATCAAAGTGTACTCGGACTCACCATAGCCTTTTCTCATCAGCGTATAGACGATGCCCATCTGGTCGAGGCGGTCGATATTCGCCTCGTGGACGAGCTTGTCCTGGTCGACTGCTACCACGATGTAGCCCCAGAAGGATTTATCGGCAGTCCTGTCCATGAAAACAGGACGGACGACTGCCATACCCGTCGTGCCGTCTGCCATAGGAACGCCGGATTCAATGACGACGACATCCTGCGCTCTTCCATAAGCTGCGCGCTTGGCAAACTGGTTCTCTCCGAAAAGGTTGAAACCGGAAAGCACACTGCCGCTTTGCGGATAGATTGGGCGCACCTGTCCGTCCGGCGCCGTCTGGATCTCTATTTCACGCAAAGACTGGCTCATCGAGTAGAAGTAGAGATTACGCATGTAATCCCCCGGGGGAAGTCCCCTGTTCTCCATCAAATGGTCCTCGATGGCCGCTGAAATATTGATATACCTGTCCATGGCGCGGTTCAGACGCAGGATTTCTGCATCCGCGATCTGCTGCATCCAGTTCTGTAGGGTTTTTTCCTCCTGGACATAGAGAGCCCAGTCGAAGACAATCGTGCAGAGCAAGCCGGTAATAATGACCGGCAAGTAAAAGAAGAAACGAAACCTTTTGAATTTGTCCATTTCTCTATTCTCCGCTTGTCAATTTATCAAAAAGGAATACTCCGTATTGCTGAAATAATAAACAAAAAATATACTGATTTATTGGAAAATATTATATCAGTTTTTATCGAAAATTGCTATATGTTAGATTTTCTTCAATAAGCTCTACTATGCTTAAAATTTTATAGATTTCTATTAATATAGATTTGAGTTTATTGTTAGTTTATATTTGGAAATAGTATGAATTATTATTGATTTTCATAATTTTTGTAAAATCGTATTCACTTTTCTGAATTCGCGATATATAGATTTCTCGCGTTTTCCGGGACTTAATGAAAATTTTTAGCGCTTTAAAGCATTCCCTGAAAACTTCGGTTTCTTCAAGCTTTATCGCAGCTTTGAGAGTGGGACTGGAAATTTTTCACAAAAAATGATATGATTACTTAGTAATTGAATATGCGGGTGTAGTTCATCGGTAGAACGCCAGCTTCCCAAGCTGGACAGGAGGGTTCGACTCCCTTCATCCGCTCCATGAAAAGCCAAGGAGGGCCTGACGGGTCCTCTTTTTTCTGTTATATCTATCTTGCAATTGTTCAAAAATAAATTGTTAACTCTTTATTCTTTGAATCTGATGAGAAAATACGTTTACAATTCTTGTCAGCCCTGGAAAATATACTTTTTCTCAAAGAAATGAGCAAAAGCTGCTCCTTTTCTCCTTACAGAAATTTGACAAAATTTTTCTTGACACTTTTCGGTGATAGATGTACACTATTTTTATAGGAGAGCACTCCTTAGAGCATTTCCATAAGTACATAAGAGCGACAAGGGCGTCCGGCAGAGCAGTGCCGGACGCCCTTCTTCGTGGAGCAGAGCGGTCCGCTTCGTGCGGAAGCTCTGCCCCCCTTTTCTTATGTAAAGCTCTGTTTTGCTATAAGGAAAAGTTATCCATTTCTATCAAATCTATCTATTTCATTTACAGGAGGCTTGCAAAATGAGAAAGGAACATGATTTTCTGGGGGAGAAACTCGTACCTGATGAGGTATATTACGGCGTGCAGACGATGAGAGCCATGGAAAATTTCCAGATCACCGGCGCGCAGCTTGACCCGGATTTCATCCAGTCCATGGCTGTCGTCAAAAAAGCTTCCTGCCTGACCAATCTGAAGACAGGACGGATGGATCCCGTAATCGGGGACGCCATCATACGCGCAGCGGATGAAATCATCGAAGGAAAACTGCTCGACCAGTTTCCTTTGGATCCCATCCAGGGCGGCGCCGGCACATCCGTCAATATGAACATGAATGAAGTCCTCTGCAACCGCGCGCTCGAACTACTCGGCTATCCGAAGGGCCGCTATGACATCATTTCACCGAACAACCATGCAAACATGGCGCAGTCGACGAACGATGTCTTCCCGACCTCGATCAAGGTCTGCCTCGTCAGGAAGGCATACCGCCTGATGGATGCGCTTTCTTCCATGGCAAGAGGCTTCGATGAAAAGGGAGAAGCATTCAAGGACGTCATCAAGATGGGACGCACGCACCTCCAGGACGCTGTGCCGATCACCCTTGGCGAGGAAATGGATTCGTATGCCGTTGCCGTGCGCCGCGGGATCCGCCGCATTTCCCTTTCCCTTTCTTCTCTGGAAGCGCTCAACATGGGAGGCACCGCCGTCGGCACCGGGCTCAATGCAGAACCGGAATACATCCGCCTCTTCCCGGAAATCCTTTCCCGGCTGACCGGCTTTTCCTTCAAGACAGCGGACAACCTGATCGACACGACGAATACGACAGACTGCTTTGCCGATGTCTCCGGCGCGCTCAAGGTCGTTTCCCTTTCCCTCATCAAGATTGCCAATGACATCCGTCTCATGGCATCCGGCCCGCGCTGCGGCCTCAATGAACTGAAGGTGCCCGCCCGCCAGCCCGGTTCCTCGATCATGCCAGGCAAAGTCAATCCGGTCATTGCCGAAGTCCTCGACCAGACCTGCTACCAGGTCATTGGGAATGACCTTACCCTGACACTGGCCGTCGAAAACGGGCAGCTCGAACTGAACGTCATGGAGCCGGTCCTTTCCTTCAACCTTTTCCACTCCTTCCTCTACCTCACGAATGCAGTCACCACATTCACTGAGAAACTGCTGAAGGACCTTGAGGCGAATGAAGAGCAGTGCAAGAGCTGGGTCGACCACAGCGTCGGCGTCATCACAGCGCTCCTCCCGCATATCGGCTACGAAAAGTGCGCCGCGACTGCGAGGGAAGCTTACACGACAGGACGGCCCGTGCGGGAAATCCTCCTTGCAAGGAAGCTCCTCTCTGAAAGCGCGATCCAGGAAATTCTCTCGCCCTATGAGATGACCCATCCGGGCATCGCAGGCGGCAAGGACGCGCTGGCCCGGTAAGACTTACGAATCATTGATTCATCGTATATAATAGAATAAGAATAAAATAAAGGAATGTGGATGAAGAGTTCTTCTTTCACATTCTTTTATTGTGTATCGTGCATTACGGTTTGCACTTTTGAACGAAAGTCATTAAAATAATAACCATACTTCCGAAAGAGACAAGAAAAGAGGGGAATTCATGAAACTACGCGATAATCACCATATCGTACTGACCACGCCGGACATCGACCGGTGTCTCCGCTTTTATCATGATGTCCTTTCCATGGAAGCGCATGAAAAAGACGGGCAAATCTGCCTATACTTCGGTTCCTGTGAAATCACGCTGAAAGAAGGACTGACGGACTTTGCTCCGAGCGCTGTGCGCATGGGCATCATCAATCTCTGCCTCATCACGGACGATCCGATGGAAGACGTGCTCCGCGAGCTGGAAGAACGCCATGCACCGCTTGTGACCGGCATCGTCGATAGAAACGGCGCCCGCGGACCGATGAAGAGCATCTACCTCATCGACCCGGATGGAAATTTCATAGAAATCGCACGCTATGCGGACAAGACGCTCCGCAAGAAGCCGCACTTTATAGATGAGGACGAGCTCGCAAGCGAATGAGCCCGTCCTGTTTTATTGGGAAAGGAACACTATGACACCTCATCAGGCCAATCTGTTTTTCATTGCCGAATACGTCCTCACCATCCTGATCCTCGCCTTCTCGGCATACAGGAAGAACGCATTCGACTGGAGAAAGACCATACGAAGGAAAACATTCATCAAAAGGATGCTCTTCCTTATCCCTGTCGCCCTCATTGCCATCGGCATCATGACAGCGGCTTATCTGCTCCAGCTGCCGCAGATGACGACGCTCGTCATCATCACAGGCGCGCAGCTCTTCCTGACGCTCATTGCGAACGTCATCCTCTTCTCCTCCTGGTTCCAGCGCTACCGCGTCTACCCCAGGGGAAAGGAACTCGCCGCCGTCGTCGTCCTGATGTACGCCGTCGCCGACCTCTTCATGCCCTCAGGCATCAAGTACGGCGTCCTCGTCGTGGGCATCCTCGTCGGCTGCCTCCTTCCGGACTCATGGAAAGTAGACGACTAAAAATCCCCATCATCTGCAAAAAAGCATCTCCTCAAAACGCGCAGCTGCCGCGCCGGGGAGATGCTTTTGTCTTTGATAATACACATAAAAAAGTACCTCGTCGCCAACGCGTAGCGAATAACGCGTCTATGGTGACAGAGGTACCTTTTGAAGTCAGTATAAAAGAAATGGTGACAAATATCAAGAGACCATTTTACTGGATGACGTAGGTGCCGTTGTCTTCGAGGGTGCCTTTGAGACCGAAGAGGGCAGCTGCTTCGTTGGCATTAACGTAGAGGGAGCCGCCTTTGGAGATGCCCGGTGCTCTTCCGTACTTGGTCCTGACCTGCTGCCAGTTCGGGGACCATTCGGCACGGACGCCTGCCGCATTGGCGACGGGCATGACGGGGATGTAGACAGCGCCGTCTTTGCCGAGGGCCTTGTCGGAAAGCTTCGTTCCTTTGACGTAAAGGTCGTAGACTTTGGCGACGTAGTTCGGCTGGCCGTCGGAGGATTCGATGGCTTCCCTGACCTGGTCCTCATTCACGAAAGCAGAGGCGCCGTAAGGAGCGAGCTTATTTTCGATATCCTTGACGGTCAGCGGTTCTCTGTGGTAACCGTCGGGATAGACGTAGTAGGTCAGCGTCTTGTCCGGCTGCACGTGGATGACGACGCGTTCGTAGATGATGTCGACGGGAATGCCTTTGACAATGTGCGCATAAAGGTCTTCGACGTCTTTTTCATTGAGGCGGACGCAGCCATGGGACGCATAGGTGCCGATGGCAGAGGGGACGTTTGTCCCGTGGATGCCGTAGTTGCCGCCGATGCCGATCCAGCGGTAGCCGATCGGGCAGTCAGGGCCGGATGGGATTTCCACTTCCGGATGGTCCGGATCGATCCATGTCGGATTGATTTCCATATCGACGACTTTTCTTCTGCCGACAGGCGTCGGAGAGTCAGGCTTGCCTGGAGCGACCGGGTACATGCGGATGCCCACGTCTCCCTGATAGAGCGTCAGGAGGCGGCTGGCAAGGTTGATTTCTATGCGCTTGTCTTCAAAGGCAGGCTTCTTCTTTCCTTCCTTTTCGGTCGTTTCTGCCTTGGTCTCTGCCTTGGCCGGCGTGATTTTGACCTGGACAGGCGCTTCTTTTTCAGGCGCTGCCTTCACTGTCTCTGCGGCAGGCGCGCTGGATGTGATCGTAACAATGGGAGCCGGCGCTTGCTTCCCCTTACTGGATGCCGGAGTCTTGGCCTCAATCCCGATGACGGGCGAGAGCGCGATCACGATCGATGCGGCCAGAATGATTTTCTTCAGCAATGCAATTTCCCCTTTTTATGAAAACCCTTCCCGGGTATAAAGAAACGGATGGATTCCATGTCTTGCGACATATTGACAGGATACCGCAAAGGCGGCCCTGTGTCAAAGGAATGCATCCGTTATTTTTCTGTCAGAAATGAGGCCCTCCCGCGTGGCGTTTCTCACGCTCGCCGGTAAGCTCCTCAAGAAGGTTCGGCGGTGTTTCACTCTTCCACACCCAGTCAGGCGCTGCTTCTTCAGCCCTTTCCTTCGCCGCTTTCAGGTCGTAGTAGACCTGCCACTTGGCTTCGACGAGTTCATGGCCGGTCTGGCGCAGGAGGTAGGCCGGATGGAAGGTCGGCATGACGGGTATCCCGTGGTAGTCGATCCAGTGTCCGCGCGAACGGACGATGCCCGCGTCTCTTCCCAGAAAGAAACGGAGGGCGACTTTGCCAAGGCCGATGATGACCTTCGGCTTTACTTGCCGGATTTCTTCAGCAAGCCATATTGATCCGCAGAAATGGCCTTCCTCGATCGTCGGCGTGCGGTTGCCGCGCGGGCGGCACTTCACGATATTCGTCACATAGACATGGTCGCGCGTGATGCCGACGGAGGCGAGAGCTTTGTCGAGGAGCTGTCCCGACGGACCAATCAGGGGTCCGCCGTAATCATCTTCCACACGCCCGGGGCCCTCCCCGACGATCATGAGCGGAGCATCGGCCGGGCCTGTCGAAAGGACGGGGCCGAGGCCTCCCTCATCACGGAGATGGCAGCGATGGCAGGCTTCGATGGCGCGCTTGATTTCCTCATGCGACGCATACGACATCTGCCTTTCCCTTGCCAGGCGGTCTTCGGGATCCTCATGTCCGAATAAATCCATAATATTTCCCTCTTTCCAAGGTCAGGATCACTGCATATCGGGCGGCGGTTCCTGATTCGTGATTTCATAAAACAGCGTGAACTGGCCGGCGAAGTGGAGCTTCACAGTGTCGACCGGACCGTTTCTGTTCTTGGCCAGGATGATTTCCGTTTCATTCTTTCTCGGGTCATCATCCTCGATTTCACGGTTGTAGTACGCTTCGCGGTAAAGGAAGCTGACCATATCAGCATCCTGTTCCAGAGATCCGGATTCACGGAGGTCGGAGAGGAACGGCCTGTGGTCCTGACGCGCTTCGACGCTTCGGGAAAGCTGGGAAAGCGCGATGACAGGGACATTCAGCTCACGGGCAAGGCTCTTCAACGATCGGGAAATCTCGGAAATTTCCTGCTGGCGGTTATCCCCGCTTCTTGCGGCGCTCTTGGCCTGCATCAGCTGGAGGTAGTCGATCATGATGATGTCGAGCCCCTGCTCGGCCTTGAGGCGGCGGGACTTGGAGCGGATCTCGGAGACCGAGACGCCCGGCGTGTCGTCGATATACAGCGGCGCATCCATGAGGACGCTGGCTGCATTGGCGAGCTGGTCCCATTCCTTCTGCGTGGAAATGCGGCCGGTGCGGAGCTTGGCACTGTCGATCAGGGCCGTGGAGCAGAGAAGTCTCTGCACGAGCTGCTCTCGGGACATTTCCAGAGAGAAGAAGGCAACATGCTTGTGCGCCGAGGAAATACTCATATTCTTTGCCATATTGAGGACGAAGGCCGTCTTACCCATGGACGGGCGGGCAGCGACGATGATGAAGTCGCCCTTCTGGAAGCCGCTCGTCAGAGCATCCAGGGACGGGAAGCCCGTCGCAATGCCTGTGATCGTTTCCTTATTGCGGAACTTTCTGGAAATTTCTTCCAGCTCGTTCTGCACGGCTTCCCCGATCGGCGTGAAGTCGCTCTTTCTTTCATCCCTCGTGACTTCGAGGATGGACTTTTCCGCATTGTCCGTGATGCCTTCGACCGTATCCTGCTCGGAATACGCTTCCTCGGCAATGATGCCGGCCGCATCGATCAGGCGGCGCAGCTTGGCCTTGCCTGCCACGATATCGGCATGGCGGTCGACGGACTTCGGGGAGATGACATTCATGGGGAGTTCATTGATGTAAAGAACGCCGCCCACATCGTCGAGGCGCCCCATGCGCTTCAATTCTTCCGTGACCGTCAGGATATCCGCCGGCTCGCCCCTGTGGGACAAGTTCAGGATCGCCTTGAAAATGACGGCATCCGCCTCGCGGTAGAAATCCTCCGGCGTCAGCTTGTCCTCTGCCATAAGGATCGCATCCTTGTCGAGGAGCATAGCGCCCAGGACGGACTTCTCCGCATCCACATTCTGCGGCGGGACGCGGGACAGGATCATCGAGCTCGTGTCCGGCTTCGGTTCACGCCGAAAGTCTCCCTGGCCGCGTTTTTTTGTATCTGCCAAACCAATTCCTCCTTATACCGGCAAAGGCTCCTCGCATGCCGTCTTGGGTGTCCTGACAAGCATCTTGTCGAGTACTTCCCGGATATTCTTCACCGGCGTGACGGTCAGGCCCAGGTGCCCTTCCTCGATATCCAAACGGTTTCCCTCCGGAATAAGGATGCCCTTCATGCCCGCCTGACGCGCGCCGAATGCTTTTTCATACACGCCGCCGACCGGCTTCACTTCGCCGGAGAGGGAAATTTCCCCTGTCACAGCATAGTCCTGCCGGAGCGGTATCTTTTCCACGGCTGAAATGATCGCCGCCGTGATGGCGCTGCCCGCCGAGGGGCCGTCTATATTTCCGCCGCCCACGATATTGACGTGGAGGTCGTAATCGGAAAGGACCTTGTCCGTGAGCTCACGCACCACCGATGCCGCCGTTGCGACGGAATCCTTGGCCATGGAACCGGCCGTTTCATTGAAATGGATCGTCCCTTTTCCTTCTTCCCTTGCCGGGAATGCGGTCGCTTCGATTTCGACCGTGCTTCCCCAGTACCCTGCAACGCCAAGGCCGTAAATATGGCCGACCTTCGGCACGTCGCTTGCCACCTTGTCATACCACGGGGAGAGGCGGGATGCCATCGCTGTCTTCTTCATGAGATCGAGCGTGATGACAGGCGCATCGGCGCTCCCCTTCTCATAGACGGCAAGCCCGTAGGCATCCGCCAGAAGGGACACGGCCTTTCTGCCTTCCATCGTGTACTCGCTGATGAGGCGGGCGACGCCGTCGTCCAAGTGCACCTTCAGCTTCTCGGCTGCATGATTGACGATTTCAATGACATGCTCCGGCTGGAGCGGGTCGAAGAAAACTTCTGCGCAGCGCGAGCGGATCGCCGGATTGATTTCCGATGGGTCCCTTGTCGTAGCACCGATCAGGATGAAATCTGCCGGTGCGCCTTCCTTGAAAAGTTTCCTGATATATTCCGGGATGCCTGGCGCATCTTCATCATAGTAAGCCGATTCGAAATGAACCCTCTTGTCTTCGAGCACCTTGAGGAGCTTATTCAGCATCATCGGATCGAGTTCGCCGATTTCATCAATGAAAAGGACTCCGCCATGCGCATCCGTCACAAGGCCGGGCTTTGGTTCCGGGATGCCTTCATCCGCCAGATCCCTCTGCGCGCCCTGATAGATCGGATCATGGACAGAACCGATCAATGGGTTCGTCATGTCCCGGCTGTCCCAGCGGAGCGTTGTGCCGTCGCATTCGACAAATGGCGCATTCTCGCCAAAGGCCGTGAAAGGAAGCTTCTTCGCTTCGTCCAGGACCAGCCTTGCCGCCGTCGTCTTGCCGACACCCGGAGGCCCGTAAAGGATGAGGTGCTGCGGATACGGGGATGCGATGCGGGAAGCCAGCGCCTTCACGGCACGGTCCTGCCCCACGATTTCAGATAAGCTCTGCGGACGGACGACCTGCATGACCGTGGAAGTCAGCTTCACCTTGTCCATCGCCTCGAGCTTTTCCATCTTCTTCCTGTTCGCAGGAGACTCGCCCTCGCCCATTTCTTCTTCAATGATTTCCTGACGGATCTCATTCACATATTCCTGATGACGTTCGTCCAGACGATCAGCGATCTTTTCCTCGAGCTGCTTTTCCACCGCCTGGCGCGCCAGCATTTCTGCCAGCTTGTCCTCCAGTTTATCCAGGATGGCGGGGATCTCATCGTCAGCTGGCTGGTGCGTGTATTCGCGGCTCTCCAGGATGAGCCGCTCCATTCCGATCAGCCGGATTCGCGGATTCTCGTCATGAATATATTTCAAAGCGTTGAACCGGCTCGCCTGCACGATGATCTGTTCCGATCCGACAGCGCTGGCGTAAATGCTGTAAATCGCATTGATCTGGCGGTTCAGATCCTCATCGGAAATCCCGCTTCCATCGACGCGGTTCAAAAGCCGGCCCAGCAAATCTTTCACATCTTCCATCTTGGTATCCCCCCATTCTTTCAGCCGCATGCTGCGACCTCTTCTTACTATTTTACACCATAAGGGAGCATCTATGCATCTATTGTCAAATCTGCCCTCTTCCTATAAGATAAGGGAAACAAGGAGGCCTCATGGAACCACATTTCATAGACAACGAAGAAAGACAGCGCCTTCGCGCGAAAATAGAAAAGGAAGTCAGCGCCATGGGCTACCCGCCCGAATTCGGCACCGCCCTCGCCGCCGGACTTGGCACCGAACGCGCCATGGGAAAAATGCTCCACTACCTCACCCATGCCGACATGCCGAGCATGGAAGAAATCGCCGACGAAATGGTCGCCATCTGCGACGACCGCTCCTTCTGGCGCGAAAAGAAAGAAGCGGAATTCTATCAGAACAAGTACAACGAAATGCTCTGGCAGAGCAAATTCGAAGACGATGAAGATGAATAAGAAACAGGAAATAGAAAATAGGAAAGGACTGCGGGAATGATTGCTCATCCTGCAGTCCTTTTTGCTTGCCTTATTTCCCTATTTCCTTATGCATCATGGATGACGAGGAGGGATTTGATGGCTTCTCTTCTGTCCATGGCATCGTAATGCTTCCTGGATCTGATCGAGGGTGAATCTCTTGGTGAAGACTTTTCCTGGATGGATGGTGCCGTTCAGGACGGCGGGGAGAAGGATGTTTCTTACATAGGTCGTGACTGGTGCGACGCCGCCTCTAAGTCCTACGTTCTTCCAGAAGAGGATGGAGGTATCGACGTCTTCTCCATACGGTACGCCTACGCGTCCTACGATGGCTCCCGGGCGGCATACTTTGGCTGCTGTATCAAGCGAGAGCTGTGTGCCTACGCATTCAAGGGCAGCGTCGGCGCCGGATCCGTGGGTCATCGCCATGACTTTGGCGACAGCTTCATCGCCTCTTTCTGCGACGATGTCTGTTGCACCGAATTCAAGGGCGAGTTCCTGGCGGTCTACGTGGCGGCTCATGGCAATGATGCGCTTGGCTCCGCGCATTCTGGCGGCAATGACGCCGCAGAGGCCGACAGCGCCGTCACCCATGACGACGACGGTATCCCCTTCCTTCACTTCAGCCGAAGCGGCGGCATGGTAGCCGGTCGCCATGACATCGGCCAGTGTCAGGAAGGAATTGAGGTCGGCATCGGTGTAGTCCGAAGCTTCGCCCGGTACTTTGATCAGGGCCCAGCCCGCATTCTTGAAGCGGACATATTCTGCCTGATACCCTGCATTCATTTCCTGCGGCGCATTGAGGCAGTTGCCGTCAAAGCCGGCCTGGCACGCAGCGCACCAGCCGCAGCCGTGGGTGAATGAAGCGATGACGAAATCGCCTTTCTTGACCGTCGTGACAGCGCTTCCGACTTCTTCGACGACGCCGATGGCTTCATGACCCGTGAAGCTTCCATGCGGACGCGGATTGATGCCGCGGAACCACCAGAGGTCCGAACCTCAGACGCATGCACGCAGCACGCGGATCACGGCTTCATTCTCGCCTTCTACCTTCGGGATCGGCACTTCATTATTGACCTCGACACGTCCTGGTTCTACAAATACTCCTGCTTTCATCTCTATTCCCCTCTTACCGGCATTCCTGCCGTAACAAATGCATTCTTTCCTACCTTAAGTATAAAAAGAAAAGACAGCCGAATCAATTCAAATCCGGCCATCTTTCTATAAGAAAAACTTATGAAATTCTATATTCCTTCATCTTTCCGAATAGCAGCAAGGAGTCCTCTGCATCCGTCCAGAATATCCCGGTACGTTTCCTTGAAATCTCCCGTGTACCAGGGATCGGCAACCTCGCCGGGCCTGTCCGTGTAATCCATCAGGAGGTGCAGCTTTTCCTTCCGACCGCCCGTCAGAAGAAGCAGGTGTCGCCAGTTCTCCTCATCCATCCCGATGATGATATCATTTTCCTCATAATCCGCCTTCGTCATGCGGCGGGCTTTCCTCTTCTCGAAAGGCACGCCCATTGCCGTCAGCATCCTCTTGGCTGGCGGGTACATATCATTTCCAATTTCCTCCGACGTCATAGCAGCTGAGGAAACGAAAATTTCCTGAGAAAGCCCTGCCTTCTCCACCAGATCCTTCATGATGAATTCCGCCATCGGCGAACGGCAGATATTGCCGTGGCAGATAAAAAGTATCTTGATCACTTTATTTTCACTCCTTCTTATGCCGAGATATGCCGTTAAATGCCGTTATATAGCGTTTTCCCGCTCCAGGCAATTTACCTCATATATTCCATAAAGTAGTATAAACCGGCATAACTCGGCCACCATTCGTAGTAAAATCAGTAGTAAAAGGCGACTACCGTACTACCGTGAAAATTTTCTGCGTAAAATGCACGGTTCCATTGTAGCAGAAAATATACCGGCTTTCATCTAAAAAAGCTATATAAAAGAAAAGGACCCACAGCTCTTGAAACCGTGAGTCCTTCTTCGCATATTCTTTTTCCTGCGCTTCATTCTTGAAAGGTATGATTTTAGGCCGAAGGGCGCCTACCTGCTCTAATTCCTTGCGTACATTTTCCATTTCTTTCTGCTGCCGCTGCTGGACAAGTTCCACTTCTTTCTGGGCATTATCGAATTTGATATGCGTATACACATTGAGTGTGATGGAAATATCGCTGTGTCCCATCAAATATTGCAGTGTCTTGGCGCTTATCCCTGAAAGAGCCATGTTGGTACAGTACGTATGCCTACAAACATGAGGAGTGATTGTCGGCAGTTGGTAGCGATAAATCCGGTTATATTTATTAACGGCCCGGTCGAAATAATGTTCCCAATGCATCGCCACTAAGGGATTACCGTTTTTATCATGATAGAGAAAATTTCCATAACCATCGATTATCGCTTCCACTCTAGGCGGTTTTCGACGCCGCAGGATTTCAGCAAAACACTGATATACTTCTTCTGTCATTGGCAGCATCCTAGCTCCAGCCTTTGTTTTAGTAGAGATAATATAGCGTCTCCCTGTTGTATCCCGCTGAAGCTGTTTATCTACATTGATAGTACGGTTCTCCATATTGACGTCCCCAACAGTCAATCCGCAAAATTCTGAAATTCGCATTCCCGTGTGGAAAAGTATAAATATCGCTTCATAGTATTTTTTATAATGTCGGTCGTTTTTTAAAAAATTCAAAGAGGAGCCTCATATCCTTTCGGGAAACCGCTTCTCGTTTCACGCTATCATTGATGAGAATTTTTTTCATTTCAAAATTAAAAGGGTTCCTCCATAAAATTTCATCATCGACTGCCATCTGGAAAGCGGGCCGTACAACACCCCGGACGCTGTGAATGGAGCTATATCCCTTCCCTTCTGATTGCATCTTGACTAGCCACAACTTGGCATCAGACATCTTGACCTTACCGATAGGTTTTTGCGAAAAAGAGTCTTTCGCCAGTAAGTTGACAATAAAATTATAATTTGTTCTCGTGTTAGGTTTGACCCCTGTCTTAACAGCTAAATAACGCTGTACCAATTCCATAACGGTCATGGTATCATCATCGCGGTTAGGACAAATAGCAGAACGGATTTCCAAATCCTTCTCTAATTCCCTCAGTGATTTGCAAGGCTTCTTCCCTGCCGGTAGTGGATCTGTGGGTTCCAGTTTCCAACTGTAAAAGAACTTTGGTTTTCCATTTAACTGATATTTGAACTGATATCTTCCATCTGCCCGAACCGTTTCGCCGGGCCGTAATTTTCGTTTTTTCTTATCCCTGCGGATACTCGACTGCGTACATGGCATAATTCCAGTCTCCTTTCTCTTATTTCCTTGTCTATACATCACTCTAGCCAGCAAATAAGTCAACTCATATCCTTCAACTAAATACTCGAAGTCTGGCAAAGAAACTTTTCAAATTCTTTCCGGATGATAAGCAAATGGCTTCCGTTATAGACTATAAAAGAAGCATTCGGGCGTTCTGCAGCAAGGGCTTTGATTTTCTTTTCACCAATATGAAAGTACACGCTGGCTTCCTTAGGAGTCAACATGAACCGTTGAAATAGAGGAATTGCATGTTCGAATTCATTCTGATTGTTCATAAAAACACCTCCTGCTTTGTAGCCACCGCAGAAGGTGTTTTCTGACGTTTCATTTTAATCTTTTTTATAAAAATCACATTCGTAGCCGTCAGCCCGCAAAAGAAGACCTTCTGCCCAAGGTGGGGTCCGGCCCATCTCTTCACAGATAGCATCGACGCTGGTGTCTTTGGGACACTCGATAATCAGTTCATCATGGACGTGACCCACAATGGCACAGTGCCGGAGAGTTTGCATAGCGTAACAGAGAATATCCCTGGCCGTTCCCTGGACGATGTTTTCCACGAACTTCGGTCCGTAACTTTCCAATCGTTCCCATTTTTTAGTTGTTCCGATGCCTTCGTAGGTCACAGATTCCCCGCCGAACTGATTCTCCCCAATCTGGGGCTTCACATAGGAAAGACGCCGCCCGCTGGGCAGTTCGATGAACAGCATCCCGCTCTGGCAAAAAAAGCGAATGTTATTCACCCAGACGGGGATTCTCTGTTTGATGGTGGTCTTCACCGCCCCATCTACCTGCCACCAGAAATCTACGATGTGGGGATTGGCTGACCGCCAGGACTGAACCAGGTTCCCCAGCTCCTCTTCCGGGATTCCCATATCCAGAGCCCCCATGGCCTTTAATGCTTTCACAGATCCGCCATAGCCACAGGCCAATTCTGCAATTTTCCCTTTCTGGCGGAGATTCCCATTGATGCCATGTTTCACAACGGGCACCCCAAACATCTGACTGGCCGTTGAGCAGTAAATATCCTTTCCAGCTGCAAAAGCTTCAGATTTCCACCTTTCCCCTGCCAGCCAGGAAATGACCCGGGCCTCGATGGCCGAAAAGTCCGAAACCACAAACTTCATCCCCTCCCGAGGTACAAAGGCCGTACGGATCAGCTGAGAGAGAACATCCGGGATGGACTCATAGAGCATGTCCAGGGCTTTGTAGTTTCCCTGGCGCACCAGCTCCCGGGCCTCGGATAAGTCCGGCAGATGGTTCTGGGGAAGATTTTGCAATTGGATGTGCCGTCCAGCAAACCGTCCAGTCCTGTTGGCTCCATAAAACTGGAACATACCCCTGGCCCTGCCATCCTTACAGGCCGTCATTTCCATGGCCTGGTATTTCTTCACCGAGGACTTGGCCAGTTTCTGCCGGAGCAAGAGAACGCTGCGCAAAGGCTCCTGGGCCGTTTTCAAAAGCTCCTGCACATTCTTCTTTCCCAGGGAATCCGTCTTCATACCGTGTTGTTCCAGCCAGTCCAGCATTTGAAGGACAGAATTGGGGTTCTCCAGGCCGGTCCGTTCCTTCAGGGCAGCCATCAGGCTTTCCCGGCTTTGGGCATCCAGGGCCACCGCTTGTCTGGCCAGTTCCAGATCAATGGCGATACCCCGATCGTTGATTTCCTGGTCCAAATGGTATTCCTCCCACACTTTTTCTGGCACCGGGTACTTCTGCAGCCTCTGCTGGATGGCCATTTCCACTTCCACGTCCCGTTTGTTGTAGGATTTGAACAGGTTCCATTTGTCCAGGGCATGCTGGGGAAGGTTCCTTGTCCGGCCGCCATTGGTCTTGGTTTCCTTGCAGGGAACGCAAAAATACCGGATCAGCTCCCGCCCTTCCTTCATCTTCTGATTGTCCAGATTCAGCACGGCTCCTACTCCCTCCAAAGAAAGCGGCAGCCCCAGATAGGCGGACCAGACCATGGAACACTTCCATCCCGCCGGATTCAGGAACCGGGCATATTCCTGGGATAAAGGATGCTGGTCATGAAAGGGGTCCAAGCTCCTCCCCAGGTCGGTGAGGTGCCGGGACAAACACACCCGTTCGAAATTGGCATTGAAGGCCCATTTGGTAACGGTGTCATCGGTGAGAGCATCCAGAATTTCTTCCGGGATGGATTCTCCCTGGGCCAGATGGACGACCTGCACGGGTCCCCATCCACTGCATACCCGAAAAGGAGGATTTCAAAGGCAGGTGACTCCGCATATTTATATACGCCGCACTTGGCCAAATTCAAATCACTGTACGTTTCCAGATCTAACGAAAGGCTTTTCATAAGGTTCTCCTTATAGAAAAGGTGGCAGAACGCATCCTGCCACCTTTTTTCTCCTATCTACTTACGCAAGAAAATCGTCCTCATCCACTGTAGCAAAGTCGTCTTCTGCCCGAGGTTTGCCGCCCAGGGGTTCCCCGTCCCGAATCTTCTGCAGGTTGTTCAGGTTGCAGGCAATGCCTTTGTTGCCATTGCTGTTGAAGGCATAGAAGCTGATGGAGGCACGGCCGTATACCCCAGAATCCACTTCGGAGCGCTCCAGGATGTGCTGACAGTGGGCATCCACAATACCTGGCTGGGTAGCAGAGTTGGCGTTGATGAAGAAGCTGTCTTTATAAGCGTCATCCCCCGGCCGTTCCAGATTCCCGTCCCGAAGCGGGGTCTTAATAGCTTCCAGGGCCGGTACCACCCGGCTGTTCCCCTTCAGCTTTCCTTCTCCTTCCTGGTAGGCAGCTTTAATGGCGGCCCGGACTTTTTCCACCGTCTTGATGTCAGACTTGGGGATGATCAGACTGACGCTGTATTTGGGCGTTCCCCCATTGATGGATTTGGGTTCCCACACATTGGCATAACTCCAGCGGGTATTCACTCCGGTGATCACTTTGCACGAATTCACATAATTCTTAGTCATTCTTATTTCCTCCTTCATTTTCTGTAGAAAAATCATCAGCCGCCGTATGCATAGCCGGCCGTTTGTCCGTTTCCGGAACCAGGACCGGTTTGCCCTGGGGCTTTTCAATCAAATCGGCCAGTAGTTCATCAAACCTGCGCTTCCCGAGCAGTTTGGTCAGAGCTGTAATCCCCAAAAGTTTCTTCTCATAGGGAGAATACCCGGCCTCTTCCACTTTGGCTGCCACGGCGTCTTCGTTCACATACCGCCGATTGGACCGGCCTTCCACCACTTTCCATCCTGCCCAGTTCTTGCCGGAAAGAGCCTGCTGCAGTGCATAGTCTTTCACGTCCCCAACCCAGCTCACCAGTTCATCGGCTTTGGCCAGGATGGCTTCTACTTCTGGTTCTTCCAGGGTGAAAGGCATGGCAAAGTCGTACTTGGCCAACTCCAGGTTGTACTCAGCCCGCTTCCGACAGGTGGCTCGGATCTTGCAGAACCGGCAGTGATCACCGGCTTTGTACTCCCCTTCCCCCTTGGCCGCCAGTTCTGCAGTTGGCTTTAGCACCGTTTCCGCCCATTGAAGCAATTCTTCTTTGGACAGGGTGCAGGTACTGACGTTTTCCCGCCTGGGCTGGAAGATGGTCATGGAGACTTTCTGGATATCATAGATGCCGTCAAAAAGATCCAGCGCCCCCAAGGCATAGTACATCATCTGGGGATTTTTTCTCCGCGTCCACCAGGACCCCCAGCCCGTGTTTGTAGTCGATAACGGTGAGGGTGTCATCCGCTACAATCAGGCAGTCCCCTGTTCCGTACCCTTCCGGCACCCACCGGGAAAAATCCAACCGCTGTTCTACCAGAACCAGAGGATCCTTGCAGACAACTTTAGTCGCAGCCAGACTCTCCAACACAAATTGGGTATAGGCATCACTGCATTCGGCCATTTCTTCATCGAAATACGTTAGGTTCTTGGTGGGGTCCTTTTCTTTCTGCCCCAGGGCTTTTTTCACCTTGAATTCGCAGAGGGCATGGGCTTCCGTTCCTTGCCGGGCAAATTCACTTTGCACATCCGGCAGCTTGGCACATTCCAGGGCCGAAGGGGGACAGACCAGCCAGCGGTAACTGGATGAGGCAGAGAGTACCGCATGGTTACCCGGCATGGCCCATCACCTCCAGGTCTTTCAGGAAGGCTTCATACTTTGCCGCATCCAGGCCGGACAGTTTTTCCGCCCCGTACCGATGGATCAGATTCCGTACCTCTTCCGTAAATCCTTGCCGGGATTTATCCGCCGCCACCTTCCGCACCTCTTCCAGGGTGAGTTTTTTAGGAACCACCTCATTCTTTGGAGGTTCCGGAGTCGGAGCTTCCTCCTTGATCTTCATGGCTTCCGCAATCTTCAACAGGGTTTTCCCACAGGTTTCCAGCTCAGCAGCCAGACTGGCCAAGGTCTCTTTTGTCATTGCGATTGACTCCTTTCGTTTTTCTCTTCATCCGCAGCAGCATAAGGTTCCGAGCAGCTCGTTCAGCTGTATCGCTGATTTTCAACAGCACTCCGGCCAGTTCCCGGTCCAGGGCCTGACTCCGGTTTCTCAGCAGTTGTCTATTTTCCATGGTTTGTCCTCCTCTCCAGGGGCTTCTTGTTTTGCCCTTCACCCATAAACAGGACAAGTTCCCCGAGAATAAGTACCCATTTTCAGAAATCCGGCCAGAAAGTTTCCAGCCGGATTTTTCGTTTCTGTTACCGATAGTCCTTCAGCTGCTCCCGGAGCTGTTCCAGCAGCCGATGCTTTCTTTTGTTGACCCCTTTTTGGGAGAGGCCCACTTCCTTGCCGATGGCTGCTTCACTAATACCATTGCTGGCCATCTGAAGGATGGTCCGGTCCAACGCTTCCAGCTTGGCCAGTTCCTGCCGCAGGGCTGCCAGCAGCTCCTCTTTCTCCAGGATTTCGTCCAATCCCGCTTGTCCGGTTTCTTCCCTAAATCCATATTCCCTTTCACACAACTGCTCAAAAGAAACAGCTGTATCCCAGCCCTGGGCAGACGGGTCCACCCGGTGTTACTCCTGGGCTTTTTCCCGTTTCCGTCGTTTTTCGGCCAACCGCTGCTGCCGCTTGTCTTCCTTCCACTCCGGACGCATATAGGCCTCATACTGCTCTTTGGTAACCTGGACCAAAATGGCATAAACCCTCCGATTCCCGATTTTCGACCACATCCGTGGTGCGTCTTCAAATTCTTTCGTGATGATGGTTCCCTCCTTCACTTCCAGGGGAATAAAGTACTGCTGTTTGACTCTGGTTTTCTCTTGATTGGCCATGTGCGGACTCCTTCGCAAAATGCGAAGCGAAGATCCACACAGGCAGCCTGTCGTTATTGACCATAAGATGCATCTCCGCTTCCATGGTCAACCACCCCAGTAGGCTGACGGTATATAGGGCCCGGCTCGCCGCTCTGGGCACTCCCGCGTCCGGGAATGAACCTTGAGCCGGGAATCTGGCTGTACTTTCTTGTTTCAACAAGTTACTTTTTGAACTTGCTGAAACAAAAAACGGAGCCATCTACATGACCTTTCGGTCAACGTAGATAGTTCCGTTTGACAGCTCCGTATAAAGAATAGGGCCGTACAGGTAACTTCTATTTTAGCGTGTTACATTTGCACTTTTGGATGCTTCCACCTGGAATTTGATATCTTCCCAGGGAACTAATACTAATTCTTTTTTACTGTTTTTCAATTCGATCGTCACATGATCATCTTCGTAGATGGCGTCAAATATTCTTTCCCCGTTTTCAGTCCCATCATGCAGATTCCGGATGTGTTTCCTGAATTTCGACATAGGGCATTCTCCTTTCTTAAATAATCCAAGATGATTTATTTTCCCAATATCATTTATTCATTTTCACGGTCAAACTGCTTGATCCATTTTAGATAATCCGGATATAACTCCGAATTTTGCTTAAGTCTCTTACGCCACATCTTGGCCTCGCTTACGAGTTTCCGCAAAATGGCCGGATACTTTTGATCATCCGGATGTCGTTTCTGAAGCATTTTATTACGCATATAGATTTTACGATATAAATGGGTGGCTTCATCATTTTTTAACTTCTCAGACATAGCTATTTGTGCTCCTACTGCCTTACATGTTTTATTCGGATTTTGAGGCGATGGATAATCACAATATTTTGAATCACTCCTGCCATTAATGACAAAATAGTGCCCACAGTTTTTACATTTTTCAATTTTAACTTCATTGTCAATTATATGAGCCAGTTCAAAGAGTAATAAGGAGAATGAAGAGCCAATCGTATACAGGGAGCAAAACTCGCCTTCTATAATAGCGATTTTGAAATCGATATGCTGAACCTGAATTTCTTTAGTGTCATAGAAACTAAACAAGACATTGATGAATTCTTCATCTTTCTTTTTTGATTCTAGATTTTCCTCTTCCTCTTTCTCTTCACTGGAATATCTCATCAATGTATTAAACGCATGCTTAAAAATGATAAATTGCATTGAGGTTTCATAATAACAATAAGAGAGTACTCCTCCCATCGTATCGACTTGGAATTTATCATATCCGGTATCTTTCAAAATATACTGTTTCACATTTTTAGTTTCTTCATTTTCGTTTGCTTCATCAAGAAGTTGATTTAGTTCTTCTGGACTGACTTTTACTAAATCAAAGATTACAGAAGAACATTCGGTTAAACACATTAATGCTATCACTGGGTCAAATTCTTCTATTAGTCTATCTCGTAACCACATTAAACCATTGAACAGATTATCAGAATTTCGCGGATTGTTTTTTTGAGGGTAAGAATCAAAAACTTTTTTCAACTCTGTAGGATGCAGTCTTGAATATTCACAGATCATTCCACCAATCGGATAGTCTTTTACGATTCCATTGCAAAGGATTGTGTTCTTTTCTCCATCAAATTGTACCGTCATTCCATTCTCATACATATTAGAACCTCCGTTAGCAATCGCTTTTTGATGATTTTATATTTATCATGTTAACAACTATTTAAATTATTAATTATTGTTAACTATATAGTATGTCCTTTTCATCATTCGGTCAAGACGTAACATTTAACTTTTATATTCTATAAATATCTATTGATAACAATCACAATATTTAGCAAAAAAATTTACTCCCAGATCACTAAAAAAGCTATCTACATTATCATCAGTCTAATGCAGATAGCTCCGTTTGACAGCTCCGTATAAAGAATAGGGCCGCACAGGTAACTTCTATTTTCTGGAATTTGTATGTTTCGCTGCATCCACTTGGGTCACAATGTCTTCCCAAGGAACCTGAACCAGCTGCTTTTTACTAGTTTTTAATTCAATGGTCACCCTACCTTCTTCCACGATGGCATCAAAGATCCTTTCCCCATCCTCAGACCCATCGTGCAGGTTTCTGATGTGTTTTCTTACTTTTCCCATGTAGCCTACCCCCTCGGATTGTCTTTGTTTTTTCTTGTTACGAACAAGTGTTCGCTTATGAATTTATTATAGCACAAGTTGAGGTTTTTGGTGGGGAAATTTTTGAGTCAGTTTCCTAAAACCTTAAGGAACAATCCTAAAATTACCCATAAAAAAATCCCGTCAGGTCCTCTTTTTAATAGGGTCTGACGGGTCTTCTATTGATTGTCACCTGGAATTCTCCCGGAAGATACAGCTCGTTCCAGCAAGATTCGTTTTTCTTCTTTGCTCAGATTGTGCTGACGGGAAAAGGTATAAATACTGTTCTGAGTGAGGATGGTATCTTTTTCCCCGCCCGGTTCCCAATCCCCCACAGTGCAATACATCCATTTACCTACACCTACCAGCATATGGAAGAAAACCTTGCCCGGAGCTTTATGCTCGGATTCAAACAGGACGATCAGGCCTTCCTGCCCCACAAAATCCGTCCGCCAATCTCGATAGGGCTGCTTATGATAACGGTCCTCCGCTGAAACGAGTTTTCCAAAGAAACAGTCTTTGAATCTGGCCATGTGGAATTTTTCCTTTCTTAATAAAGCTAACGTTTTTCCAAAAAGGCCCGTCAGAGCCTCTTTGTAGAGGGGTTCTAACGGGCTTTGTTTTTAATATCATCCCCATATTGCTCATCAGCACGGAACACATCCAACATTCTTCTTAAAATCTGTGCATCCTTATATTGTTTTCTGAACGCTTCCATGTTATATCCCGGAATATCTTCCATATAAGGAGTATAAATTTTATCGGCATAATCTTTTATTGAATCCCAATGTTTAGTGACATATTTCTTGAAATGCGTTCGTTCATCTTCATCATTAAAGATCAAAATACAGTTTTCAAATGAATTATGAGCATGTCTTGCTTCACCCCCATCATCTTCATAATAGAATTCATGGACTAAGTATTTGATTCCACCCTTTACCAGATATTTAAAAGAAATATCCCACGAAGAATTTTTAGTTACAGTAATACCATCTGTATCTGGCATTACTGTGAAGTACCTCCCCCCATCAAGAATAGCTCCACCTAATTCTTCAATCACAGTCTGATAATAATAAATTCTAATATTACTCCAATGTGGAGTGGGATCTACCTGTGCAAATAGATAGTATTCATAGCCATTGCGCCCATCTTCTGGGTCAAAATTGTGCGCTATTATGAACGCTGGATCATATTTATAATATTTTTTATCCTCTTGCGAAGGGCTGTTTTCCCAATCTTCTGGATGCTGAAGATATAACATTACTTTTCTCATTGGAGAAAGTAACATACCAAAGTGTTTTTTCCACAAATATTCAACATGATGAAAATCAGCAGATTTATCTTTTGGAGTGTTACTATCCTGTAGTCTGACGTATATGTTGCTCTGGCAGATGCCCTTATATTTCTTTTTAAGATAAAATGGGGTATTTAAACTATTATGAATTACTATGACATCAATCACTCCGTCTTCATATGAAAGAGATTCAACAGTAACGACTGGGCGAAAATCACCCGCAAATTCCTTATTTCGAAGAAAATCAGTTAATTGTTGTGTATTCCTACGATTGTTATCATGGAGAACATCATGCACGGAATAGTCGTTTTCTTCATCTATTCCTATAATAATATATGCATCCCGATCCACAAGATTGTTTGCCATACAGATTATATCAATAAGCTGATCTTCGTCCTTTTCCTTACCATACCATTCTTTCTTAAAATCCCAATATGGTCCTTCCTGATGAAGCTCTATCAATTTGGATATTGTCTTAAGTAGTTCCATTGCTTTTTCAAATCCCTTCATATTGTAATTCTGAAATGATCTTTCACAATCTGCTTCAGCTGCTTTTCAATTTCCGAAAACTTCTGATTCAGATCCAGGGTCTTTACGGAAATCTGGTTTCCACTCATTTGATATATATTATCCGGGACAAGCTCCTCATCTGTCTTTGCATAAAGAAGCATACCAGAAACCTTGTATCCGGTTCTTGAAAGCTGAGCTTCCTTGTTCTTCACGTAGGTAAAAATCTGGTACAAGTTGCCGGAATGAAGTGTTTGCACACCATAATTTGTCTGAATTGTCCGTCTGTAATACTTGGCATCAATGATCAGGATCTGATGTCCATAGGTTAAGGTAATGTCCGTTTGCATAACTGGAAGCAAGGCATCATAGCCGTCATCCAGCTGCCAGGGAATCTGGGCGGCTCTTGACGAAAATCCTTTGATCCGCTCCCCAAATTCTTGTGCGTAATATTCCAAAATGAACTTCTCATACAGCCGGCTCATCCGCTGTTCATCAATAAAATGCGCCAGGTGGTACTCACCCTTTTCTGTTGCCATCAGGGACCCTTCAATCAGCAGCTGACAAATCCCAAGAAGCAGCTGATAGGTCCGATTGTTTCTTTGAAAACGAATATCGGACCAGCGGATTCCAGACAATTCTATTTCGTCTACTCCAGAAAAATAGAGCATCTCCTTTTTGAGCTCTGCTTTATATCTTTCTTCAACATCCTTTTGCCGCAGCAGCAATAGAACTGTTGATTTCAGGATCTGGTTCAGCAGATTGTTCTCAGACAGTTCATTATAATCGCAAGTCACACACATCCGGTGTTCCAGCTTGTTCCGGATGGTCCCCGGCATATCGATTTTCCCTCGTACAACGGAAAGCGGCTCCACCCGGTTTATGTACGTTCGATAAAGGCCTTGCTTCAGCTGCATACCAATGCCCTTGGACAGGATGGCCCCGAAGAGATTATGGATATTGTCGAAGGATTCCTTCTGAATATCGTCGTACACGGATTGTTTTAACGGGGTGAAAGCATAAGAAAGCATATAGTATATATTCTTAATGAATATGCTCTTATCTTTTGTCATTGAAACACTCCATGGAGGATATTCTCCCAGCGCTGCACCTTGCTGTCGTCATCAAACCAATACTCGGAAAGCATTGGAAGGATATCATAATCTACTACAGATTGCATCCATTCCTTCGTACAGTTTTCCTTCGTCCTTCCGCAGAAATAACTGTGTCCGATGCAGAACCCTTTCCCCAGGGACTTATCCCGGATAATCTCTTCGTTCAGCTCAACAATCTTTGAAATCAATTCATCAAAAGTTTCGTTTTCCAGCGACTTTTGATAAGCCCGGAAGCCTTCGGATCCAAATCCCGGATCAATCTCAAAGAAGCTGAATCTCCGCCGCAGGGCATAGTCAATCATAGCAAGGCTGCGGTCTGCCATATTCATCATCCCAATGATATACAGATTTTCTGGGACTGAGAACGGCATGCCATTATAGGCAAGGGTTGCCTTCTTGCCACGATAATCTTTTTCAATCAGCATCAACAGTTCTCCGAAAATCTTACTCAGATTTCCTCGGTTGATTTCATCGATAATAAAGAAATACTTCTTATCCGGCTGGTTCTCCGCCTTCTTACAGAACCGGTAGAATACACCATGTTTCAGTTCGAAAGAATCGCCCACTGGTTTGTATCCCATCAGGAAATCTTCATAGGTATAATTCTGGTGAAACTGTACGAATTCAATTCGACTGTCATCCTTTTCCCCCATCAGCAAATATGCCAGCCGTTTGGCAGCAAAAGTCTTGCCCACACCGGGGGCACCCTGGAGAATCACATTCATCTTATTGCAAAGTACACCTGCCAGCCTATCGTACTTTTCTTCGTTCATATAGACTTCAGAGAGAAAATTCTTTTTGGTGTATGGGGAATTTTGTACTTCCGGAGGCAGCGGATTTTCATCACGAATGATATCCATGATGAAATCATATTCCTCTTTGGTCAATTTGAAAAAACTGCCGTTTGGATTTTGAAAGAACTCCATTTTCTGAAGTTCTGGACATGCTTTCAATTCTTGATAATCAATAGGATTCGCAAGGGACTCCGTTTTTTTAAAATAAATCTTCTGCCCATCATTAGATGCACTGACTTTTGCCAGTGCTACAATCTGTTTCACCGGGTTAGACTCATATCCAATGACAAAATCACCAGTCCTAGCATCCATGAAATTCTGGAAAATACGACGCTTATGGCCATTCTCATTGTATAGAGTATAATTCTGTACTCCACCAATTTGCAGATCGGAAAAGCTCCAAATCTTCGGATTCGCATTCAGCCACCAGTAACCTTGATCCTCATTATTATTGCCATACAAGTCATTTAAACTCATATCAAAGTATGGTTTCAATATCAGCTTCTCAAAAAGTTTTTCTTCTTTTGTTCCTACTCTGATACATGTGGAATTATCGTTTGGTGTCCACCATTTCTGTACTCCTTTATAAGCTGAGGTATCCCTTGAATCTGCTATTTTTTCATAGCTTCTCTCAACCCAACCATTGGACTGCTCCGGATTCGGCACAGCCGTATCACTGGTAAACCTTCCCAGCAAGTTGATACTGTTTCCGTTGCAAAGATAAAAATAATCCCCTTTCCTGATTACATCAGTAAACTGCTGGCCCTGCGATTCCCCAGAAGTCCCCTTTGGCGCAGTCTGCTCGTGAACAACGACCACTTTTCTTGCCTCAAACAGGCTGCGGTTCTGTTCAGAAATAGCACCATGGCTGATTTTCCAGATTGACGGAGTATGATCACCGCACTTTGCATAATTTTGGGAAATATAAAATCCAATATCAACAGTCAGAGTCTTTAATTCCGGATCCGGATAACACGATTCAGTAATCTGGGATTTGAAAAGATGGACCAGTTCCGCATCTTTTTTCAGCTCCTCACAAATCTCATTATATAAGCCAAAGAAGCTGCGTAAGTTTTCTTTATAAGCACCTTTCTTAAAGGAATAGCTGCTTTCCAATTCGTCCGATACAGTCTTCCCTTCACTGTACTTATAGATGTAATATTTATCCGGATAACGCAACCATAAATAAGTCGCAATGGCATTTTCATACTGATAATGCTGTTTGGCCCCATTTCCATATTTTTCAAGCAATCCATCTGCCTGCTTCTTAAAATTGCCAATCCTCTCATATACATCTTTGCTCTCATCAAACAAATCCATGTACATAGAGCGCACTTCTTCCGGAGCCGCTTTGGCAAAGCCTATAATCATCCCTGCTGGAAAGTTGTTCATGGATGTCAGCAGATTCCCTGCCTTTGCTAGAGAACGGCCGAGCATATCCGAAAAATCCTTTGCCTGGATATCCCAGTTGTCCTGAAAGGTTTTGACCGCTTCCCACTTGTATTTTTCCTCTTCCCAATGCTTTTCCAGGAAATCCTTTTTGTATTGGGCGAGCACTGTTTGCAAACGAGATTGATTAAACATCGACCCAGCCTCCACTGCATTTTTACTTGTTGATGGTAAGATCGGCAAAGCTGACGCGGACTGCCGTAAATTTTGATGAATCACTACTCATCGTCACGGTCCCCTTAAAAGTCCCGTCTGCCAAATATATTTTTAACCCATGCATTTAGTATTCACGTCCTATAGGATAAAAGTCCCAAAATAAGCCTTGCTTCTTTACGCCAGTGTTAGTCTTCTCTTTTATATTGCATTCATCAAGCTCAACAGATTCTGATAGGAATCTACCTGGTCATATACCACATCATCTTTTGAAATCTCATTGAAAAGTTTCTTGGCACAGGTAATCTTGGCCTGTTCAATGGGACGCAAATCCAGGCTTTCCATAGAGCCTTTTGTTTCAGCCACGAAGTAGATATGCTTTACGGTTCCCTTCTGAAAGGCTATCGCCCAGTCCGGTGCATAGTTCCCCACAGGAGTCGGAATCTGGAAGCCCCGCGGCAACTTGGCATATACCACCACTTTATCATCCAGATCCATGTCTTCTGCAAATTTGCGTTCCACGGATTTTTCTGCCGTTCCATCAGCGAAAACATAATCCTGCACATTCTTCTTCGCCAGATAGGCTTTGGAAAAGTCCTTATTCTTTTCGGCGGTAAAGATGGTCGAATCGTAGGAACCGTCGGTCTGATTATAGGTAATATCATTGACAATCATCGCAGCTTTTTCTTCATTGATCAGCTTCGAAACCTTGGAAATAAACTCCTCAGGATTGTACCGATACATGATGAACTTGAGAGGAGAAATTCCTTTCAGGATTGCCGCAGCCGTTTTTCTGGTCAAATGAGTTCTGGCTCCAATCTGACCAATCAGATCATATCTGACCTGGCTGGTTTCTCCTCGCTTGAGGTTATAGGTGTGGCTCTTTTCAGCAATAAAGCCCCGCCCTTCCTTTACTTTTTCCACAGACCAGTCTTCCCCCTGGGTTCCCCGGGTCACCGTGTACTGGAGCTCGGTCACAAAAAGTTTATCATCAATATGCCGGATTGCATTCCGAATCAGCTCATTGCTGTCAAAATGCACAGAATAACTCCATTTGTGATTGATGTAATTCCAGAGCGTCTGAAATTCTTTCTTGAAGAAATTGTCATTCAGCGCATTTTCCTGCACCTTTGTCACATGGCCATCCTCAATCATACCGTCAAGCGCATGTTCATCAAAGATACCCTGCACCAGCGCATGCACGCCATCCCCGATATGTTTCACTTTCTCCGGAAGCGGAGCCAGGGAATGATTCTCAGCATCTGCCCGATACTGATCCGTGACATGACCATCTTCGTCAATGTAATCATTTTTCACCAGATAGAAATAAATCGTACTTGCCTCGTCGCTGGTAACGGTGATGGTATCATCACCGACCCTGAGCCGCTTGCCTACAAAGTATTCCGGCGTTGCCTTAGTTGGCCGCTCATACAGGTCATCCCTGATTTCCTTCTGCAGAGAAGAAACAAAGTCCTTATAGCCATCACTGGCAATAACGGTCAGCTTGTTGACTTCCTGTACCTCTGCGCCAAGAACACGCTCATCCATCCGGTCGCCGGATTGATTCACGCAGATTCGAAGGCCGCGGCCCACTTCCTGCCGCTTGTTGGTTGTCGAATCGCCGCCATGCTTCAGCGTGCAGATCTGGAAGACATTCGGATTATCCCAGCCTTCCCGCAAGGCGGAATGGGAGAAAATAAAACGAACCGGGTTGTCAAAAGACAGCAGTTTCTCCTTATCTTTCAGAATCAATTCGTAGGCAGACTCATCATCGCTGATATCAGAGCCACGCTTCATTTTACTGTCAATCTTGTGGTCTTTTTTGTCGATGCTGAAATATCCGGCATGGGTAGCATGCACATCGATGCTGCGCAGATACTGCTCATAAGGCGTATCGAACAGAGTCAGATATTCATTCAGAATCGCTGTATATTCCTCTTCAAAAATCCGGCCATATTCCGAATTCACTTCGTTCCCGTCAGCATCATACTTCCGGTAATTCTCCACCTTATCGATAAAGAACAGGGAAAGGGTCTTGATGCCACGATTATACAGTTCCTTTTCCTTTTCGAAATGGGACCGGATGGTCTCGCGGATCTGCACCCGGCGAATATCCTTTTCACTGACATCGCCCAGAACTTCGCCTGTGTGAATTTCCATGCCATTGGTAAATGTCACAGCGCCCCTGATGGGGTCAATCTCATTGATATGATACCCCTGATACTGCTCCATTCCTTTCGAAAGAGCATAAAGGTCATCATCCACACCTACGATTCTGGTCTCCCGATTGATGGACTTCTCATAGCGAATTTCAAATTCCAGGCGCGCCATGGGAGGTTTCTTCGGGGATATGACAATATTCTCCAGAAACAGGTAGCCGTCTGTTCCCCGGAGATTCTTGATATCGAAGCCCTTGACCTCGATCTTTTTGACCAGCTTCATCCGGTAGGCGTCCAGCGCATCCAAAACATACACCAGATCATGATGCTCTTTATGGGTGGCGGAATAATTCAGCGTAAACAGTGGATGGAATTCCTTCAGGGATTCCTGCGTCTTTTTGCCGCCCATCTTCTGCGGTTCATCAAGAATTACAATGGGCCGGTTCACTGCGATTACATCAATAGGCTTTCTTGAGCCAAAATCATCTCTTACTGAAAAAATAATCCGAGCCGCCTTATCGCCGCCTCTGCCTTCTTTATTTTTTTCTTTGTTAAACCCGGCATTGAAAGCCTGTACATTGGTAATCATTACCGAGAGGTCTGCACTAGAACTGAAATTGTCGATATCGGTCAAATTCTTAGAGGTATAGACAAAGAAGCGGGCTTTCTTGCCATACTGTTCCATGAAGTGGTCCTGCATGGTCTGAAAACTCTTCTGTACGCCTTCGCGAATCGCAATGGACGGAACGACGACGATGAATTTACTCCAGCCGTAACGCTTATTCAACTCAAACATCGTCTTGATATAGACATAGGTCTTCCCTGTCCCTGTTTCCATTTCTACATCCAAAGAACAGGCGCCTAAATGCTTTGCCAGAGAAGAAGATTCCTTAATATTGCTGCCCTTTTGGACTTCCCGGATGTTATGAAGAAGTTGTGTCCCGTTCAGCGAAACCGGTGCGTTGGCAAAACCCATGAATCGTTCTTCCTCAGACTGCTGCCCGTTAAACAGGTTGCGATCATCATCCTGGGTTCCAACATCCCGCCGGTAGCTGACCCTGTCCTGAAAGGGCTGGCCGGAGAATACTCTGACTACGCTGTTTACAGCATCTGTCTGGTACCTCTGTATGGTGAATTTAAATTTCATGGCAGCCATATCACAGCACCTTCCTTACCGTTTGCGGACTATAGGTATCAAAAATCTGCTCGAAGTTTGCAGCCACACTGTCAGAGCTGAAAGAACTGTCCCGGAATACCGCATAGAAAGGATGCTTTCTGGCAATAGCCGTCACAACATCATCGGTCACATCCCTGTCAAAGCAGGCCATCAGATATCCATCGGCCACAGAGAAAACCTTCTTCCCTGCAATTTCTTCCTCTTCCACCTTGGAAGACAGCAATACCCCCAGATCCAGCATGACCTGGATTAAAAGGTCCTCCGGTGTACGGTCTTCTTTGATGTTGTCCGTAAAAAGATCCAATTCTCCTTGTTTTACATCAGAAGGTTTGTAATACACATCCTTCATGTTGGAAGAGTCCACCCTGAAGCAGCGGAAGCCGTAGTCAATGTCCGCCCCTGTTTCTTCTTTGATTTTCTTGCCGGCGCGGCGGATACGTTCTTCACCGATATCACAGATGGTTTTGTAACCGGCTTTATATGCTTCTGATTTTTTATCGGGAGTTTCAGGAAGCTGAACAAGAATAAACTTGCGATTTCTTCTTTCTTCAGCGTTTAATTCCATCAAAGCATGTGCAGTAGTAGCTGAACCTGAAAAAAAATCCATGCAGATATCATAAGCATTAACATTTGCAATTTTAATCATCGCACGAATAAGCTTAACTGGTTTTGGATTGCTGAAAATGTTTTTAATGCCAAAAAGCTCTGCCATCTGGTTGTTTGCTTCCTGATTATTGCCAAATTGCTCATGAGGCCACCAGTTCGTTGCACATTGGCCTTCTTCCTCTCGTTCAAATTGATAGTATTTCTTACGCGGCATTCCATCTCCACCTTTAGGGAAATAGATTCTGCCTTCAGCAAGGAACTTCTTATACGTTGCTTCTTCCCCCATCCACTCACCATCTAATACCTTCCCAGTTGGTGTTACAATTTCGTATTTACTTCCACTTTGATCTGAGCCTACCTTCCAAGGTTTACTTGCCCATGGCCCATTAGGATCATTATCTGGATTTTTGAAAGATGCTGTGAGGTCTAATTTGCCAACTCCAACACTTTTTAAGTAAACGCTGTCTTTTGCATATGTAAGAATGTGTTCTGCAACTAAACCAATCATCTTGGTTTTATCATTAGGCTGATTATGCCTTCTTCGCCAATGAATGTGTCCTTCAAAATTTTGCTTTCCGAAGATTTCATTGCAAATCTTCTTCAGATTTTCCTGTTCATTATCATCAATAGAGATAAATATTACGCCGTCATCTGTTAACAAGTCTTTAGCAATTCTCAACCTCGGATATAGCATGTTCAGCCAATCTGTATGAAACCGACCATTACTTTCGCTATTCTGCACCAGTCGATTTCCTTCTTCATCGGTCTGCCCGCTGTTCTCTGCATAATCCTCGGCCTTCTGCGAAAAATCATCTTCGTAAATGAAGTCATTTCCCGTGTTATAGGGGGGATCGATGTAAATCATCTTCACCTTCCCCAGATACGTTTCCTGCAGAAGCTTCAGGGCATCCAGATTATCGCCTTCAATGTAGATATTCTCAGAGTCCGTCCCTCCGGGGGTCCCATCCCTTCCCACAGATTTTTCCTTTTCAAAGCGAAGTGTCTTGGCAATAGGCGCATTTGCAAGGACCACGGCTTTCCGCTTATCCGGCCAGGTAAACTGGTACCGTTCCTGCCCATCGTCCACCACCTTGGCATTGATTTCCTGCATCAATACATCCTTGTCGATGGCCCGGACCGTGTTTCCATTCTCATCCTTCGTTTCCGTCACAGCATCCGGAAACAGGGCCGCCAGCTTCTTATAGTTTTCTTCTGCCAGATCCGGCGTATGCATCTTAAGCTTCTCCATGGGTAATCTCCTCCAGTTGTTTTTTATATTCCTGCAGTTTTGTATATAATTCAAAACGCTTCTTCGGCTGCTGTTCCTTCCAGGCAGCTTTGTCTGTTTTCTGAATGACCATATGCAGCCGATTGATTTCGTCCTGCATTTTTAATTGTTCCTGAACTGTCTGATCCTTCCGGCTCAGCACAGTTTTAGAAGAGATGGCAGTCTGTCTGACCAGGTTATCCCATATCTCATCCAGCGTATTTCCGGAAAGCGTCAGGGACAGATCTTTTTCTTTCATCCAGTCGGTCCTATACAGCCTGCCCTGGTAGACTGCCAGCTGGAATTCATCTCCATATATGAGAAGAAAAATCAGTTGATGAGGATTTTGCCGTGCAATGGCCTCCACAATCTTTCCATCAAAGTTCTGCTTCTTAAGGGTAATGGATAAGAGCATGATTTCTTTTATCTCGCTATCTCTGGCGAGATTCAGATTCTTTCTGGTCAGACTGTTTTCCAGAATGATGCAGTCCACATCTGACACGAATTTCGATTTCAGTGCAGCGGACAGGGGCAGGTGCTTATAAAACGCTTCCTTTGGGAGTCTTCGCTTGACCAGGGTATTTCCCGGAAAGTCTATCATTTACATCACCACCATAAAACAGATCAGCTCAAAATCTTCCAGGCCGGAGAAACCGCCAGACTGAAAGGTTGTCTCGCCGGCAGAAAAGAAGCTCGAGATATCTTCTTCCTCTTTGGCCTCTATCATTGAACTGATGGCATCTTCAAGGAGTTTGGAAACTCTCGCCATATTCCTGCCGTCTTTCGTTTCTTTGTTGAACAGATGACACAGCACCGGATCCGGTGTACTTTTTCCTTTGGCAATATGCCGCATTTCATCCAATGTCTCTTTTGGCTGCAAATGGTTAGTGATGATTTTCCCATCGTTTCCCACGTATACCATGTAAAAGGGATGCAGGCGGTTTTGATTTTTTATGTTAATTTCTGCATTTACATTTTTCAGCACGAAGATGACCCCCGGCTTTTCCCCCTTGGTTACTGCATGAATGCCCAAAGGAATATGATCGATGTCCGGGCGCTCTTTCATATAGGCCAAAAGATCCATGCGGAAATCATTGAGCCCCAGGTCTGTAATGGAAATGCCGCTGGTCATATCTTCCAGATCAACCACTTCTTCCTGCAGTTTTTTCAGCTGCTCTTTCCGGTATTGCAAATCTCCCTTTTCGTCCTGATTGATTAAATCGTCGTCCCCGGTGGAAGTCATGACGGAAATCCGCATCCGCGTCTCGACTCTTGCCTTCAGATTGATATATTCATCCAGGGTCAGATCAGGCCAGAAGTTTACCAGCTGGATTTTCTTGTTCCGGCTTCCAATCCGGTCGATTCTCCCGAACCGCTGAATAATCCGGACAGGGTTCCAATGGATGTCATAATTGATGCAGTAATCACAGTCCTGCAGGTTCTGTCCTTCAGAAATGCAGTCAGTGCCAATCAGGATATCGATGTTGTGATTTTTATCCTGGGGATAAAGGAGATCTCTGTCTTTGGAAATGGGTGAGAAGCAGGACAGTACATGATTCATTTCCGGTTTGAAATCCGGTATGGTTGTCCGCCCCTCGATGCTGCCTGTAACAAGAGCTGTGTGAAGGCCCAGTTTCTTTGCTTTGGGTGCCAGATTCTCATAGAGGTATTCGGCCGTATCGGCAAAGGCCGTAAAAATTAAGATTTTCCGATTCCCCGGATTGATGGGATTGGCTTCTTTCTCGCGGATAACTTTGAAAAGCTGGTTGAGTTTATAGTCATATTCCGGCGTGATGTCCTTCACCATGCTGATCAGAAGGGATAGGGTCTCCATATCCGCCTCTATATCCCTTTGCCAGGAAATATAATCCATATCTTTCAGGTTAATCTGCAGCTTTTTCCCAACCGAGAAAAAATCGGTGTTCTGATCATCTTCATCAAATTCTCCGGAGGCTCCGGACAGATCTGTCATTTCTTTTAAGCTGCCTGCTCCATTTTTGATGAATGAATCGATGACCTGGTCCGTATCTTTCAGATACTGATAGACCTTCTGTACTGTCAGTAAAAAGGAATGGACAGAGCTTTCCATGCGTTTCAGAAGGTTGATGCTCATGAGGCGCTGGATACCTGCTTCACGGCCCTTCCGGAAATTCTCTGTTTCTTCCTCAGACAGATATTGTTTCATCTTACTGGGGAGAATATATTGGGTGGGTGTATAAATGGTGAGCCGTAACTCCGACAGGCACTCATAGACTTCTTTATAGTTAATGGCGTCCTTTTTGTCCGTCAGTTTCGGATACAGGGAAATCGGCTTGTTTCTGATTGGGAAGTTCCCGATATCCTTTGTATCATAATCTCTCTGGATATGATGTCGGGATCTGGCTATGGTGACGGCATCCAGCACTTCAAAAAAGTCAAAATCCAGCTGAGCAAGCAGATTTTTTGTTGTCCGCTCTGTTTCCGGAAGTTTGCACCAGGCATTATAAACTTTCTGGGCCCTACGGAAAATTGTGTCGATATCTGATTTTGTATCCAGCTTTTCATTGATTTCTTCCGGTTTTCCTTCATAAGCCAGGGCCAGCTGATTTCGCAGATCATAGAAACGGTTGTTGACAGGAGTGGCAGAAAGCATCAGCACTTTGGTACGGACGCCGGGCTTTATAATCCGGTTCATGAGGCGCATATACCGGTTTTCTTTTTCTCCGCCATGGGTATTGGTACCATTTCCGTTTCGGAAATTATGACTTTCATCAATCACCACAAGGTCATAATTTCCCCAGTTGATTCGTTCAATAGGGAGACCGATTGGGGTCATTCCGCTGTTCCGGGAAAGATCGGTATGATAAAGCACATCATACCGGAAACGATCTTCTGCCAGAGGGTTATTCACCAGGTTGCCCCGATAGGTCATCCAGTTTTCAGAAAGTTTTTTGGGGCAGAGGACCAGCACATTCTTATTTCGACCTTCATAATATTTGATGACAGCCAGGGCGGTAAAGGTCTTTCCCAAACCGACGCTGTCAGCCAGGATACAGCCATTGTATTGTTCCAGCTTATTGATGATTCCCAAGACCGCATCCTTTTGAAAGTTGTAGAGTTTATTCCAGATCTGGCTGTTCTTGAATCCTGTCGCTTCATTGGGCAGGACATCTTCTGAAATATCTTCAAGAAATTCATTAAAGATGGTATAGAGCGTCATAAAATAGATGAGCTCCGGAGAATTTTCCTGATACACCGAGGAAATCATATCAATTACATCCTCCGTCACATCGGAGAGTTTTTCTTCGTCATTCCAGACATGATCGAACATCTGTAAAAATTCCCGGCTGGCAGGATTCTCAAATCGGGTGACCATGTTTGTCAGGCTGCTGCCTCGCTCACAGCCCAGATCAACGGTGGTAAATGCATTGAAGGGAAGGTATGTATACATCTGATCCGGGTTCTGCACCAGCAGAAAATGATTCATACTTTCATTCGTGGTATTGGATCGAAAACGAACCTTTTTCCTTATCCAGGCGGCACATTCTCTGGCAACAGCCTTTTGCTTCAGCTCATTTCGCAGACGTACTTCAAATTCTGTCCCATAAAGACTTTTCTCGCGCTGCAAACGGGGAATATAAAATTCCCGACGTTCTTTTGGCGTCTTTTCCGCAACAAATGTGGGCGATGTAAAAATAAACCGGAGTTCATCGCAGCTTTCAAGTTCTTTTTTCAGAGCCTGATAGGCATACATAGAAAAACAGGCAGCAGCAAGCGAAAGTTTACTGCCTGTTTTTATTTTCTTAGCCAAGTCATCTCGGACGACTTTCGTTGTATTATTAAACGTTTCCATTTAATTGACTCCCGGTATTTCCTCTGTTTGTCCTTTTATTCGAAGCACAGTCTTTACGCTTTTCTCAACTACACATTTCTATCATAGCCGCAAATTACTACTTTGTATATAAGCCAGGAAATTCCCAGCCATCTTTGAATTCTCCGTATCCCCGTTGGGTAGCGAAGACTTTGTCCTGGTTGATAATCAGTGCAGCCACAACGTTGACAGTTTTCAATGCTGTCTCCCCTTTTCCCCATATTTACAATATATTTTATTATATTATGGGAACTATATAAATTTCAGAAAAACAAAAAAAGCCCGGGCAGGAACTCCCACCACGGACCATCTCCCTTGCCGTACTCTTGCCTGAGAGCAAGTTTTCCTATATCTGAATGTAAATTCACTTCATAACAAAAACGCCCCAAAAAATTCTCTATTCTTTCCTGATTTGCAAAGTTTCACGTGCGTTGTCCAGCATACACAATATGTAGTCATCTTCTTCCAATAGGCTACTATATCTTGCGCTCGGTAGTAAAACAGGCGTTCTTTTCTTGTACATTTGTTTCTATTATCCCCAGTTTATGCGCCTCTCCAGGCCCGCGCACCTCGTAGTGCCGTGGCAGACAAAAAGCACGCGGTACATAGTTCCTCCTTTTGGCGGATTTCCGCCTGACTTTTTTTCTTCCAATATACCACATTTATACTACATTTTTAGATAGTATAGTAAAGATGGTACAGTAATTGCCCATCTCCTTCGATTTAACCATAACTCCTATAATAATATTATATAGCACCAATTACATTTTTTATGGTATCCTTTAGTTGTTGATAGAGATATTTGAATTACCCGACATACCCCCGTATGCAGGTCCGGGACGTCTCTCTCCCGGCATAGACAATCCCCCATGCAGGAAATCCATTCGGTTTCCATCGGGTTCATCACGGCTGCATCTGGCCGGAGCTCTGGAGGGAGGAGGAATGAAAGAAAGGTTCCTTCCCATCCCCAGGTTTCGCAGGCAAGGCCCCCACCTTCCTGTATTCAGCCATTGCCGCGCATGAAATCGTTTCAACTTTCTTCTATTGAAGAGGCCGGAGACCTTTCCGCTTATGATTGTGTTTTCCTTGGTTTCTGGATCGAGGGAGGGACGGCTTGCGAAGAAGCGGCGAACGTGCTTCGCCATTTGACGAACCGTCACATATTCCTCTTTGTCACGCTGGCAGCCGACCCGGAATCGGCGCACGCCATCGCCAGCATGCAAAATGCCAAAAACCTTCTCCCCTCGGACAGTTTCCCGAAAGGAACCTTCCTCTGCCGGGGAGCCGTATCGAAAGAGACGGTACGGAAAATGTTTGAAAAATATCCATTCGGAAATACGGAGACGAGAATCCTGAGTGAGTGCTGCCTCCTCTCAGGTTCAGCGAGGCATCCGAATGATGAGGATCTGGCCAAGGTCGAAACTTTTGCAAGGGTCATGTACCAGCATCTCAAGGATCAGTAAAAAGGAGGGAGAAATGAATCGATTCTTCCTTCTGAAAATGAAAAGGATGTACAGCGGGAAATCCCATGTACATCCTTTTTTGGTGTCTCAATTATTTTTTTTGCTTTTTCGATGGCCTTCAGGAGGAATGCCATGTTTTCTCCGAGGTTCTGCATGTTGGCCATGCCTTCTTTGTCTTTTTCGACTTCGCCCGGGAGTCTTCCGTAGGCCATGTTCCAGTAGGTCGATCCTGCCACGACCATTTCATGGTTCAGGAAGAAATGGTTCATGGTATCGATGGCCTGCAGAGGGCCGGCTCTTCTGGCAGCGGCGACGGCGGCGCCTACTTTGTGTTTCACGAGGCCCGGGTTCAGGTCGCAGACGACGGCCGCTCTTTCGAGGAATGCCTGCATGTTGGCGGATACATTGGCGGAATAGGACGGGGAGCCCAGAAGCACGCCGTCTGCTTCTTTCATTTTTTCGAAGACTTCGCGGAAGCAGTCGTTCTTATGGACGCAGTTTTCTCTTCCTTCGCATGCCCAGCACGCTTTGCACGGCTCTATGACGGTCCCGGCGAACTGGACGAGCTCGGTCTCGATGCCTTCCTTCTCAAGGGCTTCGAAGACCTTCCGCATCATGATTGCTGTGTTTCCGTTCTTTCTTGCGCTTGCACAGATGCCCAGTACTTTCATCATGCCATCTCCTTTTCCCATTCACGAAGCGTGGAAATGCCGGCTTTATCCGCCAGACTTTCCAGGCTGCTGATTTCATCTCCGGTCAGATGGATGTCCGCCATCTTTGCGGCTTCTTCTACCTGATAGACTTTCGTCACGCCGATAATCGGAAGCGTCCCTTTGGCAATCGCCCATGCGCCGGCGATCTGGGATGGCTTTGCTCCATGCGCCTTTCCGATTTCTCTCAATGCTTCGACGAGTTTCCCGATTTCCTTCCAGTACGAATTGTAGGAATTGCCGCGCCCTGTTCCTTCAGGAAATGGATGTGCTTCGTCGTACCTTCCGGAGAGCGCGCCCTGCTCCAATACCATGTAGGAGAAGAATGTGATGCCATGCTCTTTGCAGTAATCCAGGATGCCTGCTTTTTCGGAGGAGCGGTGCAGGAGACTGTAATGGTTCTGGATGGCGGAAATGGAAAGTCCGCCTTCTGCCAGGATTTCCTGCGCTCTCTTGATTTCAGCAAGGTTATGATTGGAAACGCCGATTTTCCCGATCTTTCCGCTCTTGGCGAGAGGAATGAGGTCCTTCGTCCAGCGTTCGACGTCCATCGGGTTGTGGATCCAGTAGATATCCACGTAGTCCGTGTGAAGACGGGAGAGGCTTCCCTCCAGCATCTTTTCCATGGCGTCATCCCCGGGGCCTGCAATCTGCGGGGTGAATTTCGTGGAAATGAGGACATCTTCTCTTGGCACATCCTTCACGAAATTGCCCAGGATTCTTTCGGACGTTCCTTCTCCGTAGACGGCTGCTGTGTCCCAGAGGGTCAGTCCTTTTTCCATGGCTTTATCAAAAACGGGACGGAGGTCGTCCTCGAAGTAGTGATTTCCGAAAACCTGGTCTCCGCCAGCCATGCCGGTGCCCCAGGACCATGCGCCCAGTGCGAGGGGCGGTAATTTCTTTTCTGTCATGTCGTTCACCTTCCATATTTCACTTAGGACTTTATTCTACTCATTTCCGCGAGATATTTAAAATACTCTTTAATTATCCCTAGATATCCATATTTCAAATATCTCCTCTTTCCTGTACAATGAAGAAATAAGGAGGTGTTCCATGGAAATCCGTGTATTACGATACTTTCTGGAAGTGGCGAGGGAAGAGAATATCACAAAGGCGGCGGCTTTTCTCCACGTGTCGCAGCCGACGCTGTCCCGGCAGCTGAAGGAGCTGGAGGAGGAACTGGGCCGGCCTCTTTTCGTCAGGAGCAGCCACCGCATCCATCTGACGGATGAAGGACAGCTTCTCCGGAAACGCGCGGAGGACATCCTCGACATGGTGGACAAGACGGCCTCTGAATTCAAATCGCTGGATGAAATCACCGGCGGCGACATCCGCATCGGGTGCGCGGAATCGTCCGGGCTGTCCTTTTTCATGCATGCGGCGCGCGCTGTGCAGAAGCGCTACCCGAATATCCATTTCCATTTCTACAGCAGTGGGACGGATGCCGTGACGGAGCGCATCGACAAGGGTCTCCTCGACATGGCCGTCATCGTGCAGAGCGCCGATCTTTCCAAGTACAACTGCATCACTGTCCCCTACAAGGACCGCTGGGGAATCCTTGCCAGGGACGATGATCCGCTGGCCGGGAAATCCTGCATCACGCTCGATGAATTGAAAGACCTTCCTCTCATCGTCTCCCGTCAGGGCATGCAGGAAGAACTGCTCTCCTGGTTCGGGGAAGAAACACCCCGCCTCCACATCGCGGCGACGTATGATCTTCTTTTCAATACGACGCTCATGGTGAAGGAGGGACTGGGCTACCCCATCGGTTTTGACAATCTTGTCCATACAGGAAAAGGAAGCGGCCTCGTCTTCATCCCGCTCTCCCCCGAGCTATCCTCGCCCATGCATGTCATATGGAAGAAATACCAGGCATTCACGCCGGCGTCAAAGATACTGCTGGAAGAGCTGGAGAAGGAGCTGAGGTGAGGGGGAGAAAAACCTTTGAGGATTGGAAAACCGTAAAACCAGCCTTCGGCTGTGGTAATCAACCCTTTTGAAAACCATAAAACCAAGGCTTTGCCTTGAGGAAATGCAACTCATCCGCCCCGTACACTAACTTATGAGACATTTGTGTTGCTACCGCTACTGTCAACTGGTATACGGCGCACCTTCCCTTCCAGGGCAAGGTCAAGGGCATTCTTCCCCGTCTGGGAAGGCGAGTATAGAAACCCATATAAAAAAGATGCACAGCGTTTTGTTGTGCATCTCTTTTTTGTTTCTTTTATCTTCTGCCTGGTTTTCTGAATCCGGATCTTGGGGGTCTCGGGCCTTTGGGGCCTTTGCCTTCCTGTGCTTTGGCGATGGCTTCCTGGGCTTCGCCGCCTTTGCCCAGACGGCCGGTCTGGACGGAGGTTTTCTTGGCTGTCATGTACCATACGTGGAGTTTGTCTGTCTTGCCTTCTTTGATGCCCTTGGCTGTGGGATCGTTCGGGTAGAGTTTCACGTAGTTTGACATGGATTTCTTCGCGTTTTTCTTGTCATCAGAGGAGAAGAGTTCGATGTCCATCGCCAGTTTGATGAGGAATACGAGAAGAAGGAAGGGGTAGACGGCCAGGATGTAGATGTCCTCTACGTAGGCAAGGCCGATCATGACGAGAGCGCCTACGATGCTGAATACGCAGACGGCTGCTTTCAGCGTGAGGGATTTCCTGAACATCGGCTCCATAGCGGAGAGCCAGATGTTGCCGTTGGATTTGTAGTAGTGCAGGAATTCCTGGTTCTTGAAGTTTTTATCGCGGCTGTGGGCTGCGACGATCTGATCCACGATGTTCGTCACGTTCTTCTTCATCTGCAGCATGCGGTAGTTCAGAACGAAAAGGACGGTCGTGAGGATAATGACAAGGATGACTGTCAAATTCATGAATGGTGCTCCTTCTTTGGCTTTAGGTGTGAGAAATCCGCCCGCGTTGGCAGGCGGATCCTCATAAGCCTTCAGCTTTTTGATTAAAGTCCGAATCTGGCAAAGATTTCATCGACATGGACGAGCATCGGCTTGTAGTCGAAGCATGCCTTGATTTCTTCTTCGTTCAGATACTTTCTGACGTCTTCGTCTTTGCAGAGGTTTTCATAGAAGTCTTCACCCTGCAGCCAGCGTTTCATAGCGTTTCTCTGTACCCAGCGGTAAGCGGTGTCTCTGTAAGCGCCTTTGGCAACGAGGGCCAGGAGTACTCTCGGGCTGTAAATGAGGCCGCCGGTGAGGTTCAGGTCAGCCATCATCTTTTCCGGATAAACGAGGAGCTTGTCGATCAGGCTGGTCGTCTGGTCCAGGATGTAGTCAAGAGCGATGGTAGCATCCGGAATGATGACACGTTCTACGGAAGAGTGGGAAATATCTCTTTCATGCCAGAGCGGAATGTCTTCGAATGCCGGTACGCTGTAGCCTTGGATGACTCTTGCCATGCCGCAGATTCTTTCAGATTTGACCGGGTTTCTCTTATGTGGCATTGCGGAGGAGCCTTTCTGTTTCGGGCTGAAGTATTCTTCTGCTTCTCTGACTTCGGTTCTCTGCAGGTGGCGGACTTCCAGAGCGATCTGGGAAAGAACGCCTGCAATGACGCCGAGGGTTGAGATGTATTCAGCATGGTGATCGCGCTGAACGACCTGGGTAGCTACGACTTCAGGAGTGAGGCCGAGTTTCTGGCATACGTAGGTTTCTACGAATGGATCGATATCCGCATAGGTGCCAACGGCGCCGGAGAGTTTGCCGACTGCCATTTCTTCAGCAGCACGTTTCATTCTTTCGATGTTGCGGAGGGTTTCGGAGTACCAGAGCAGAATTTTCAGGCCGAAGGTGGTCGGTTCAGCATGGACACCGTGTGTTCTGCCGATGGTTGGTGTGTACTTGAATTCCACAGCTCTTCTCTTCAGAACTTCTGCAAGTTTTTCCAGATCGGCAATGAGGACCTGGGATGCCTGTTTGATCTGGACATTGAGTCCGGTATCCTTGACATCGGTGGAGGTCAGGCCCATGTGGATGTACTTGGCTTCATCGCCTACGTATTCGCCAACGTTTGTCAGGAAAGCAATGATGTCATGGTTGATTTCATGGTCGATTTCATGAATGCGGTCTACGTCGAAGTTTGCCTTTTCCTTGATGACCTTTACTGCTTCTTCAGGAATGCGGCCCAGTTTCGCGTTTGCTTCGCAGGCTGCGATCTCGACATCCAGCATTGTCTGCCATTCATTTCTTTCGTCCCAAATCTTGCCCATTTCAGGGCGTGTGTACCTTGGAATCATTTAAATATCCCCTTTCGGTTGACCAATGCGGGCGCAAATTTCACGACCCACGACTACGCCGGCTGCGGAGGCCTGTGCAAGACCCCTGGTGATGCCGGCTCCATCACCAATAGCAAAGAAATTAGGAATCACTGTTTCAAGCTTGTTTGACAGCTCGATCCGGGAGGAATAGAATTTCACTTCCACGCCATAGAGAAGCGTGTGGCGCGAATTGGCTCCCGGCGCTACCTTATCCAGCGCTTCGAACATCCCCATAATATCCTTTAAGAAGCGATATGGCAAGACCAAAGATAAATCTCCCGGTGCAGCAGATGGCATCGTCGGCTGGACAAGGCCTCTTCTGATGCGTTCCGGCGTCGAACGGCGTCCGTCGCGAAGGTCGCCCAGGCGCTGTACGATCGGGCCGCCGCCCAGCATATTGGCAAGGGATGCGATGTACTTGCCGTATTCGATCGGTTCATGGAAAGGTTCGGTGAACTGCTTGGAAACAAGGATCGCAAAGTTTGTATTCTGGCTCTTCTTATTCGCATAAGAGTGGCCATTGACCGTCATGAGGCCGTTGTTATTCTCCGTAACGACGAAGCCGTACGGGTTCATGCAGAAGGTGCGGACGCGGTCGTCGAAGTCTTCAGAGAAATAAACGAGCTTGGACTCATAGCAGAGATCAGTGATCGGTTCATAAATCTCGGCCGGAGATTCCACGCGGACACCGATGTCGACAGCATTCGACTTCGTCTTGAGGCCCAGACGCTTTGCCTCGCCGGCAAACCATTCAGCACCGTCACGGCCCGGAGCGGAAACGAGGTACTTGCAGTGGTACGTTTCTCCGCCAGCCACGACACCAAGGACGCTGCCGTCCTTATCCGCCAGAATCGTGTCGACCGGCGTCTTAGCGATGACAGTCACATTATTCGGCAGGCTGTCTCTCATATGGGAGAGGATTTCGCTGTTCACGTCCGTCCCCAAATGACGGATGCGGGCAGGAATGAAAGCCAGGTCAGCCGCAGCTGCCTTTCTCTTCAGCGCATGGAGTTCTTCCAGATGCTCATCCCCGTAGACCTTCCTGTCTGCCCCGCCGAACTGGCAGTAAATGGAATCTACGTAGGAAATCAGGCGGGACAATTCGCCCTTATTCATGTAATCGTCCAGATTGCCGCCGTAATCCGTCGTCAGCGTCAGCTTCCCGTCAGAGAAAGCCCCCGCTCCGCCCCAGCCGGAGACAATATTTGCGCGCCTGTCGCTTGCCGGCGCCGTCCTGTTCTTGTTCAAAGCGATACGATCGCGGATATCCAGCCCTTTTTCAAGAATCAGCACAGAAAGGCCCGTATCTGCGATTTCCAGCGCAGTGAAAATCCCCGCAGGGCCTGCGCCAATAATAATCACATCATAATTCTTAGCCATGTAACGCACTTCCGATTTCATCAAATCCGGCGAAAAGCGCCGTTCCCGCCCGCCTCTGGGAAAACAGGCAACAAAAAAGCCCCGCATGGGGGCCGGATCATCTGTAAAAGATTATCCCTTTTTTTATTTTACAGAAGTGAAGAAGGAAATGCAAGGGAAAAGGAAATCTGAAATCGCTGAATGCAAAAAAGGATGGTGAAGGAAATCCTCCCTCATCATCCTCTTTTTATTTTTACTTCATTAGTCATCGTCAACGAAAATCTGCTCTGCTGCCTTGTAGCTCAGGGAAATATCCCCGATCGGCGTAGAGAGAAGAATCGGACCTTCGTACGGTTCCTTCTCCTTCACAGTCACTTCCATGTCGATACCGATATTCTTGCCCTGGACATAATCCATCAGCGTGTAATCTTCCATGACACGGCGGATGTGGCTCATCTCGCCCACTTCCAAATCGCTCAGGAGACGGTGTGTAATGCCGGAACGGCTGCCGTCCTTTCTCGGGATCGGATCACCGCGCGGTGTGTGGACCGGATGATCCAGGAAATTGTCCAGTCTTTCAGACAATGGTTCCGTCGTCTGGTGTTCCAGACCCTCTGCGATTTCATGTGCCTCGCTCCAGGAGAAATCCAGTTTCTCTACGAGGAACACTTCCCACAGAGAATGATAACGCAGCAGGCGGCCTGCCTCGCGGCGGCCCTTCCTCGTCATCTTGCTGCCCTTGTATGCCGTATAGTCCACATACCCCTGCTTCTGCAGCTTCGTAATCATTTCACTAACAGACGGAGGCGATACATGGAGCATGTTTGACAGTTCCTTGTTCGTCACCAGCTCATGGGATTCGCTGATGAGATAAATCGCTTTCAGATAATCTTCCTTGCCGGATGTCATTTTCTTTATACCCTCTTTCTCTCATCATCACCGGGAAAAATAGTCATTCCCTAAATTTTTATACCGATACTCTTGTTTAATTTTATTATATGCCATCCAGTAATTTTTTTACAGTATAAAAATTGATTTTTGGGAAGAAAATCGAAATATAAAGCGGCATCTTCTTCGAAAATTACATATTAACCATAAAATGTTAAATAATTAATAAACAAATCTTTATACAGGTTAATTCAGAATAATTTCCATTTCAAGTGCCTTATTCTCCGATATTTTCGAAAGAAATGAAGAACGCAGAATCATTTCTCTTCGATTTCGGACCGTTTTCCTGCGTTGACAATCCCTGCCAGCCACCTTATAGTAAAAGATACCCGTTTCTATTTTAGCCATGATAGAAAATTTCCTTTTATTAGGCTGGAATATTTTTTGAATCATATGATTCGACAAAGGAGAAGTATATGAAGAAACTCATCGCAGCAGCAATCCTTTTCTCGGCCCTCTTTGCAGGCGCCCAGACCGCATCCGCTGATGTCTACGTCAATGGCTACCGCAATCAAAACGGCAACTACGTCCAGCCTCATCACCGCACGTATCCAGATGGCAACCCAAACAATAACTACAGCCACAGAGGAAACTACAATCCCTGGACAGGACAGCCAGGAGACAGATAACCTGGAAAAGAAAAAGAGAAGCCTCATCACGAGACCTCTCTTTTTTTTACTATTCTCTTCTTCCTGCCTTGATGCGTTTCAGGATGTCGCTCCCGATTTCCAGATTCAGGTACGCATAGCAGTATGCATTCAGGACGAAAATCAAAGCCACCATGATGATGCCCGACGTCGTGAAGACTGTCTTGCCGGGATCCGGGTCGAAGCCGAAAATCTGGGACAGCGGCTGCCATGCCCAGCGGACGAACGTCACCAGACGGTCGATCATCGACGAAAGCGCATCCGCGATCCCCAGAATATAAATGGAGAAAACAATCTTGTACGACATTTCCACAATATAGGCAAGCGCCGTCAGATTCAGCGTCTTTGCATACGACAGCTTATGGCGGAAACCATACCCCATCGCAAGACCGAGAGCCGCCGCGTAGAAAGCCGTCGTCAGCCCGATTTCAGGCCCGCCGAACATATTCACGATCAGAACCTCAGCCACGCAGGTGCCTAGTCCCCATTTCATGCCATGGAAATCACAAATGATGGCAATCGGAACTGCCGCCGCAATCATCGTAACGAAAACCAGGAACGGCGCCAAAAGCTTCAGCAGCACCAGGAGCGCCGCAATCGCAGCAGCCGCCGCTGCCTCCGTCAAATACTTCGTTCTTCTAACAGCAGGATTCACGTTTTCTCCTCTCCGAAAGAAGCCGCCATGGCCTCCTTCTCCTCTTTCTTCATACGTTTCAAACGGTATTCCATCGAACGGGCCTCATGCTCCCTTCCCCACTCACGATACCACGCCAGAACCACAGGAAGCCGGCTCCTCGTATACCGCGCGCCCTTTCCGGAATTATGCACTGCCACACGCCGATGCACATCATCCACCGTGAATCCCGTATAAAGACTCCCGTCCGCGCACCGCACCATGTAAGTGAAATACTTCCGCTCTTCCTTCTCCGTCGTTTCTTCGCTCATGTCCGTTTCTTCTCATTACCACAGGAAAATAATATCCTTTATTATACCATGGAGTGCATAGAGGAAATTCATAATGTATCAGACAAAAGGGTCTGTGACAAAATCCACTAAAGTGCTGACTTCTTTTCTCGAACGAAGTTATATAAGTTTAAGACAAATTAGATTGGATATTTTTCATTTCTCATCGCAGGGCTGCCCCCAACGGAGGGAAGTGCCCGAAGGGCGAAAGGGGTGCAGTTTCTAAAAAGGCGAAGCATCATCGCTCAGGGTGTCGGAGCTCGCCCAGTAGGGGGAGCTGGCGGCGGAGCCGACTGAGGAGGTTCATTTCCTTCGAGCGCAGCGAGGTTGTTTGGTATTCAGACCAAGTCAATGCTTATAAATGTTAGATAATCTTTTAACGGAATATCCCAATTGAAATAGGGCTGTGGCAAAATAATTGACCATTTTGTCACAGCCCCTTTTATTTTATCCTTATCAGAACCATTCGTTGATCCAGTTGCGTTCTCTTGGAAGCATGGCTACGGCGAGGTCCACCGCTTTTTCTGCTGCTTCATCGTCAGAGAGAAGGATCTTCGCTCTTTCTGCTTCGACGAGTTCGGAGAGGTCGGCTGCGCCCATGAAGAGTTCGGCGAGGCTTCCTGCGTCGATGCTGAATACGGGATCGGGGACGGAGCCCAGGCGGAGGCCTGAGATGTCTTCGATGTGGCATTTCAGATCGTAGAAGACGTCTTCCTTCAGGGCATGGATCCTGCCGTCCTCGGCGCGGAGGACGTAGATGCCGCTGTTTTCAGGAAGGAAGGAATCGATGAGCTGGAATGCGATTTCTCCCTTGATTTCCTTGCTGCAGGGAAGGCCGTCAAAGGCGATGACAGGGTCGATGACGCGTCCGAGCATGAAGGGGAATGTGCGGTTCTTGATATATGTATGCTCGGCGCCGTCCTGCCAGTAACGGAAGGAGTGGTCGTCAAGCGGTTCGTACCATACGCAGGTATCGACGGAGCCCTGATGCCCTGCCATGAAGGCATAGAGCGCTTTGCGTCCTGCTTCGTTCTTGAATGCCATTTCAGAGGCGATCATTTTTCTGTCGTCCAGGGTGTAGAAAAGGTATCCGGATGGGCCTTTTCTGTCATAGGTGACAGCGATATAGCCTTCAAGAAGCTGTGCATCGATGTGCTTTTCCCAGGATTTTTCATCCCTGTAAGCCCAGCCGTTTCTCTTCTTTGTGTATTCTCTGTAAATCGAAGCGAGGTCTTTCCAGTCATTGGAGCTCGTGAGAGTCCGGCAGGATTCGGCTCTTCTTCCCAGAGCTGCGAGCCTTTCAGGTGCTGCGCTTCTTTCCCACTGGTGGGCATAGAAGCCAAAGCCCATCGGAAGGTAGAAGGAAGCGGCCGACGGCATCAGGATGACGAAGGGCTTGTCTTCTTTCAGCGCGAGATGGAATTCGCCGCGGATGAGCTCCTTGGCGTACCCTCTCATGCGCGCTGCCGGGTGGGTCGCAACGCCGACGATGTAGTCGACGGGATAGCGGAGCCCTCTGATGGAAAGGTCATAAGGACGGCGGTGCAGGTCGCATGCGATGCTGCCCTGGTTCTCGCCTACGAGGATTTCCTCCGGCTTGGCAAGCTCTTTGAAGTACCATTGAAAGAACGGATCTGTCGGCGGTTCGAAGCAGTAGCCCCAGAGCGCCTTTACATCAGACTCGTCGGAGAGTGTAGATTTGCGGATTTTCATCTTTCCTCCTTGTCAACAGGTCAGTCAGATGATTTCTTCAGCACGACATCAAACTTTTCAGTCAGATGATCCGGGTTGTAGCCCATCTTCGCCTCACGCAGGCCTTCGATGCCCAGGTCTTCTTCGCGGTTGACGAATTCCGTGTCGGCAAATTCATGGATCAGGAAATCCCTGTTGATCGCCTGATATAATCCCCTGATATTCGGATTTGCCTTTTCAAAAATAATATGCGCCATTCTTTCATTGACAAGGTCGCCATTGGTGAAGGCTTCCACCTTGCCGTAAATACGAATGATCCCGCCTTTGACGCCCAGTTCATCCCAGTTGTCAAAGCAGATCTTCATGGCTTCCTCTTCTTCCTCGATGTCGCCATGACGTTCGAACCATTCATGGATGCCCGCTTTCGCATCTTCCATGTTTTCCTTCGTGATCGATTCGTAGGTGTAATCCCCGCCGTACTGACGGAGGAATGCATTCAGGTGATTCTTCTTCATGCGGAGCTTCTTGCCCGGCAGGCTGATCATGTCAGCGGTGCGGTATACGTACTCCTCATTGTCTCTGTCTTCGATAAAATCATACTTGCCCGGCAGCAGTCTTTCGATCTGTTCCGTCACCCAGCGGGATGCGGACTTCAGGCGGAAAGGCATGCCCAGCTTATCGAGTTCTTCATGAATCAGGTCAAGGCCATGCTTGAATTCCTCTTCTTCCTTGGCAAATGGCGGAAGGAAGAAAAGGTCCTTGCCATGTCCTGCACGGATGAAAAGAATATTATCCTGAACAGCCCAGGACGTGTCGTGCGCCTTCTGCCAGATGAAAAGCGTATTGAATGTGCAGTCGATCTGCTCATAATGGTGAATGCGGAAGAATCCGTCGATCATTTTCTTATCTTCTATGCGAAACGGATGAAATTCTATGATGCCCATCTCCTTATAAATTTGTTCTGTATACATTGTTTCGTATATATTTAAATTTTTGAATACTATCTGTTTCTATTCTACCACATATAGCAAGGAAAGGAAAAAAGAAGGCCAGGAAATACGAATGATTGTATCTCAGCTCCCTACAGTGGTTCCCCTTTGGGTACTTCTTGCTTTTATATCTATTTAAGGTTTATATTTAGGTCAGAATCTTTATATTTTTCCATTGGAGGGATTTCCATGAAGACAATCGAAACGAAGCATGCTCCGGCTGCTCTGGGACCGTATTCTCAGGCTAAGAAGGTCGGAAATCTTGTATTTTTATCCGGTCAGATCGGAATCAATCCGGAAACGGGAAAGCTTGCTGAGGGGCTGGAGGCTCAGGCTGAGCAGGTTTGCGCAAATATCGAGGCTGTGCTGAAGAAGGCCGGCGCAGATATGGAAGCCGTCGTGAAGACGACTTGTTTCCTGACGGATATGGAAAATTTCGCAGCTTTCAATGAAATTTACGGGAAGCATTTCATCAGCAAGCCCGCCAGAAGCTGTGTGTCTGTCCTGGCTCTCCCTGCCGGGGCGCTTTGTGAAGTGGAAGTCATCGCTCACGTCAAATAAGGAGGATTTCTTATGGATTTCAAGACGCTTTGTACCGGATGCCGTACGTACCGCCGTTTCACGCAGGAAAAGATTGCTCCGGAAGTATTGGATGAATTGATGGACAATGTCCGCATCGCGAACAGCGCGATGAACGGGCAGGTGCTCCGTTATGTGCTGGTAAAGGATCCGGATCTTGTTGCCAAGATGCAGCCGATGATCCACTGGGCCGCTGCTCTTCCAAAGGAGCTCGGCACGCCGAAGGTAGGCGAACAGCCGACGGCTTTCGTCCTCATCTGCAAGGAAGGCCGCGGCAATCCGTGGGCTGATGTGGATGTGGGCATCGCAGCAAGGACGATTACGCTGAATGCGTACAGCTACGGCATCGGCTCGGCTATGCTGGGCGCTGTCGAATTCCCGAAGATGACGGAGCTCTTGGGCGTTCCGGAAGACTGGAATCCGCGTCTCCTGATTGCTCTGGGATACCCGGGCTGCAAGAGCACGATCGTCGACGTTCCTGAGAATGGTTCGATCAAGTATTACTTGGATGAAAACAAGGACTACTGTGTCCCGAAACGTCCGCTTGATGAAATCTGCATCAAGAAATAAGGAAATGGAAAAGGACTGCAGAAATACACGAAAATGTATTTCCGCAGTCCCTTTTGGGTGGGGGGGAAAACCGTTCTTCTGATAAAACCATACAACCGAGCTATGCTCGTGGAACCTTTTCATATTTTAAAAACCAATGAATACTGCACTCCTTTCCCGGCAACATTTTAATGATTAGCCGGTACTCCTTCCCCAATGGGGCAGGTCAAAACCTTCCGTACCGGCGAGAACGGCTATTATCAATCGCAAT